>UMKI01019826.1_pt1 | contig 18157 bp, 10 predicted proteins | sample 1966291 | NCBI WGS metagenome assembly UMKI01 (sample SAMEA4836174, study PRJEB28245) | human gut metagenome | biome: gut microbiome; material: fecal sample | place: Denmark | collected 2008 | reverse complement strand
ATCCTTTGTATTCAAATTTAAAAGGCGCAAGTCCTCTGCTTGATATTATAGTTTCATCCTTACACAGCATATCTTTGCTTGATATACTCCACCAACTGATATGCGTTTTCTTTTTTCATTTGTACTTCAAATAACATATTATTATTTTCATCAAAAAAAGTATATGCGACATTTCCTAAAGCCGCCTTAATCTCTGCAATATTTTCTAAAGAAATTTCCTGCTTTTTTCTCTTATGATAAAAATAAATTTTTTCCTCATTCATAAACACTGCTGAATAACAAAAATAATTCCATAAAAATGTTGCAAATCCCCATTGTACAGCAATGCACATAACCAAAAATACATATAATGGTACTATATTGAAACTAAATAGTAAAAGTAGAACTTCCAAAATTCCAATTAAGAAAAAAATAGTTCCAAAAATCCACACAATCTTTTTCGTGCCCACATATATCTGCGCAATTGTTTTATTTTTACGTTGCTCTTTCTTACACAGAAAACCAAACCGTACATCTACAATGCCAAACACAATATAAAATAAAATAATTAATATAAGCAAAAATGTCATTTTGAACCAAGACCTCCTTTTTAGAAATTAAATATATACTGTAACATGGGATACAAAAAATAACCTGCTGTAAAAAATACAACTATACTAATTAAATACATTCCGATTTTTCCAAGCCATCCCTCACACTCTTTTCCAGTCTCTATAATTCCAATACCTCCACTCACAAATAGAACTACTATAAGACTTGTCACCCAACATGCTCCTAAAAGTTCCCTACTTATATCAAAAAACAAATACAATACAACAATTATAATATTGGTAATCTGTACACCTATTCCACATAACAATCCTAAAATACTTATTTTGCCATATGAATGCCATATCCATATAAACCAGTATAAAAAACGATTTTGAATTTGATACTTTGTATTACCGGAAACTTTTTCTGAAATTTTTATTATAATCCATATCCATATAGAAACAAATATACCTTTTTCTATTCCTTGCACGTTTCTTTCTCCTCCCCACTATGCATAATCTGCCAAATTGTCACCGCAGTGGATGGTATTGAACCATATCCAAATCCTTTTAGCATAGCTTTTGCAATAGAGTCTGTATAATATTTCCCATATTCCCTCCAAATAGTTTCAGTTGATGCCCCTAATATCTTTTCTCCATTAAATAAAATTGTATTAACAGTAGTTGACTTAAACTTGTTATATTGAGCGCCTGCACCACCTATTTTACCACTTAAAGCCCCTATTCCGCCATTTATGGCAGCATTTATTACCATATCTTTTCCTGAAATATTTGCTCCATTACCAATACTTACAACATCCTTGGCCACAGAACCTCCCGCAGATAATGCAGCATTACCTACAATTGATGTGGCTGCAGAAGCTGTTCCACCTGTAAGTGCCCCGGAAGCTGCTCCCAGTGCCGTTGATATTATTACTTTTTTTATACTTGTCACTTTACCGTCTGATGTAATTTGAGATGTAATCTCACTTATTCCACCTATTGTTCCTCCTACTGCGGCACCTGCTATTACTGCTCCTGCTACTGGTGCTGTAATAACACATCCAACAATAACTGTAGCTGCAACAGCCACTGTGGCTACAGTTGCAATTGTGTCTTTATGGTCAGAAACAAACTCTCCAACACTATTTGCTGCACTTTTAATTCCCTCCCCGATATCTTTCAGGCTAGGCCACATACCATTCAAATCCACCAGATCCATTGGTCTGTTCCAGCAGTAATTGTAATGATTCATTGTGTACGGTACTGCAATATGTCCTTTTATGAAATCTTCACTGACAAATCTTCCAACTCCGGCATCATATCTTCTTGCCTGTGCAAAATACAGCCCTCCTGCACTATCCATCTGATACCCCGTAAAACCAAAGTTCTGTAAGGAATCTTTGAAGATATCTTTTGCCGTTCGGATATCATTACCAAATTCATCAAATCCATAGGTTTCCTCACTTCTTCCTGCTTCATCTGCAAGCCGCATCGGACTTCCCAGATCATCCTGAAAATAAAAGTGCTCCCTTCCTTCTTCTTCCATTCCCGTGACATTACCATCCCAGAAGTAGGTCTGCTCCTCATTATTTTCTGTTTTCTGTAAAAGATTATGATACTGGCGGGTAAGATCAAGTGTATAGCGAATGGTCTGTTCCGGGGCTGCATCCCCTGCTGCAACGCTTTGCTCCATTCTATGTCCTAATCCGTGATACTGATATACTGCCTTTTTGATTTGTCCATCTGTCATTCCCATAGAGCTGTTCATCTGGTTAGCCGCATCGAACCCATATGCTCTCAAAACCTCTTCACCGCTTGTTACGGATAACAGATTTCCTCTGTGGTCATACGCATAATCTTTCGTTCCGTTTGCATTTGTTTCCTGCAACAGCTGATTTCTGGCGTTATAACGGTAAGTTGTCACCAGCCCTCCTGCTGTCTGATATTCAGTTTTACTGCTTCGGTTTCCGAATGCATCATAGCTGTATGTTCTTAATGTCTGTCCATTCTGTGCTACGCTGGTCAAACGGTTTAATGCATCATAACAATAAGAAAAACTTCCACTGTCCTCCGGCAATCCCGGTCTTTCCTTTTCTGCCATGACCTTATTTCCCATGACATCATAGGAATAGTGGCAGCGCTCTGTAAAATCTGCTCCTTTATGTAAGATTTCTTCAAGTTTTCCTGCCGCATTGTATCGGTAATCTGTATAATTTCTACCCGGCAGCTGCTTTCCAATCAGTCTTCCGAATTCATCATAACTGTAACGAATTGTATTCTCCCGCATTTCCCCAGAAAAGATTTTCATGGCCGATATCTGCATGGCTTCATTGTATTCATATACGGTCTTTTTTCCATCTGGATAAAAAACTGCCGTTCTCTCACCCATGCTTCCCCATTCATATCCCACGGTTTTTCCATATGGATCTGTGACAGAGGCAATACGTCCTGCCTCATCCATAGCGATTTTTGTCGTGCCGAGCCAGTCTTTTACTTCCTCAAGCTGCCTTATGGCATTATAGGTTAAGGATACTTTTCTTCCATCCGCATAACAGATTTCCTCCACCTGACCATTTGTGCCATAATGGAAGGTAGTCTCATAACCATCTTTGTCTACTTTTGCCCTCATTTTTCCTGCCGGGTCATAAGTATAGCGTTCTATATCCCCTAAAGGGTCTGTCACGGTGGTCACATGACCTTCTTTATCCCAGGTATAGACTGTATTCTGTGGTTCTTCCCCATTGGTTCCTGTACAGCTTGTCTGTACCAGCTGTCCCATTGCATCATACTGATAAAATGTTTCATTTCCCAACGCATCTGTCACTTTTGCAAGATTGCCATTTGGAGTGTATTCATAACAGGTAACATTTCCCTTTTCATCTTCTGCTTTCGTTACACGTCCAAGTGCATCATAGGTAAAATATGCCACACCTCCTGCCGGATTTTCAATGGATGTGATACGGGCAAGACAGTCATAACTATATTTGTAACATTCTCCCGCCGTAGTGGTACGCTCTGTGAGTTTTCCCCTGGCATCATATCCATAGTGTTCTCCTGCACCATCCGGGTAACGAACACTCTTTAATCTTCCACCTTTTTCGTATTCATAAACAGTACTGCTTCCATTCGGATAGCAGATACGCTCTGCTTTTCCAAGTTCATTGTAGAGTACACTTGTCGTTGCACCAGCCGCATCTGTAACACTTGTTCTTCTTCCTAAATCATCATAAGTATAACTGGTCGTCTGTCCGGATGCATTCGTCTCTCTGACAAGATTTCCCTCTCTGTCATATTCATACACAGTCCTGGCTCCATCCGGTTCCAGTACTTCTGTCAGGCGGTTTACGGCATCATAAAAGTAACGGGTTGTATTTCCTTCCGGATCCGTCATTTCTGTGCGGTTTCCAGCCGCATCGTAGGCATATTTCACTACTCCTCCCATCGGGAGTATCTGTTTTACAAGATGATTGTCACTGTCATAAAAATATTCCTGCTTTCCATGATCCGGCGCTGTGACCGAACAGATGTTCCACATTTTGTCATAAGTGAAATGTACCTGCTGTCCCTCTTTGTCTGTGTATGTTTCCACTTTTCCAAGTGGATTATAGATAAACTCTGCCGTATTACCATCAAAATCCCGGATTGCCGTGATTTTTCCACCTGCATTATAAGTGTATGCTCTCTGATTACCCATAGCATCGGTTACTGTTGTGACACGGTCTGCTGCATCATAGGTATAACGTGTCACGTTCCTATTTGCATCTACTGTCTCAATCACACGATTTAAGGCATCATAGCCATAAGTTGTCACATTTCCGGTTACATCCTTTAACTGTACGATGTTTCCGCTTTCATCATATCCAATCTCCAAAACGCTTCCATCTGCATAAGTGATTGTTTCCGGTCTTCCTGCCCCATTATTTATCACGGTAATTCTGTTTCCGTACAGATTTTCCGTGCCGATCAGATTACCTTTCCCATCATAATGGTTTTTCAGACGTTCTTTTCCGTTAATACTTACACTGATAAGATAACAATCTGCATCATAGGTATAGTTGACCCTGCGTTTTAGGGCATCCACGGTCTGTGTGAGGTTCCCACGGTTATCATACGCCATTCTCGTCGTTCTGCCAAGCCTGTCTGTCATGCTGATACACTGGTTTTTTTCATTATAGAGATAATGCTCTTTTGTCCCATCCTCATAAATAGTCTCTGTGTTACGGTATCGTTCATCATGCACATGAATGATTTTACTTCCATTGCGCTCCGTGAGTGTGACACGTCGGTTTTTATCATCATAAGCAAACTCCATCATTCCACCATCTGGAAATTGCTGATGAATAATACGAAATCTTCTGTCATAGGTATTCTTAACAGATGTGACATGACGGGCATTTTCCACTTCCGTGATTCTTCCATTTTCCCCATAGGCATAGCGGTATTCTGCACCGGATGCCGTTGTCACCTTTTCGAGTTTTCCTTCCCTGTATGCAAGCTGCACGATCCGTCCGGTATGGTCGGTCACTTTTTCAAGCTGTCCTTCTTTATTATAAGAGTAGGTCAGGCTGCTCCCATTGTCTGCCTCCGCTTTTTCAAGTTTTCCATCTTCGAGATAGGAAAAAGATATGCCCCTTCCGTTCCGGTCTTCTTTCCGGAGCATCTTTCCGTCCCGGTCAAACGATATGATCTCCGTGCCCGGATGTTCGAGCACGTATCCTGTTTCCGTTTCTTTTAAGGATTCGAGTGCTGTATTTCTTCCTGTCAGTTCCTCCCTGCCGTTTTCTGAAACTGTCCTGTCATAATGGTTGACCTGTCCGTCTGCCTGGCGCACCCTGACGGCTCCGTTCTCTTCTTTTTCGATGGCTGTCTGGTAATTATGCAAAAAGCAGTCTCCAAGCACACCGCTGCGGCGGTCCTTGGAATTATAATAACGGTGGAACGATAACGGTATCTCCCCTCCCACTTTTAAGTCTTCATGCTCATAGATGAAGTTTCCGGTGCTCAGGTTGACCGGGTCTTCGCTGTTCATGCAGCCCTCTGCCTCAGTTCCGAGCATTTTTTCCTCGACTGCCCTCTCAGCCGTCGCCCTGGCATTGCGTATGTTCTCGACATCTGCATCCAGAACACCCTTCATCCTTCCCATGTCCATGTTCCCTCCATTCGGGTCAATGGCACTGGCAAGGTCTCTGATCAGTTTTATGATGTCATCCCCACAGGCTGCCTCACTTCCTGCGATGCTGAGGTATCTGGTATCCACTGCCTGCACGTTCGAAAAGATCTCCCCGATCTGCTTTGCTGTGGTGTTATTTTTATCGAGTACTTTTTTATGGTAGGTGTCTACGTCATTGACATAGTTCTGGATGCTGAGCTGTCCGAGCCAGCTTTGTATGGTCAGTCCGGCATCTCCAAACCAGTCTTTTACCCTGTCCCAGGTACCGTCTGCCGTCACTTCGTCAACATACTTTAAAAGTTTTTGTTTTGCTTCGTCCGAAAAATCTCTAAACATCTCTTTCCTCCCCATATTGCTTTATCTAAATAAACATGTATGACACTTTTTCTATCCCATTTAACTGTGCAAGTTGTCTTGCAGTTAACAATGGGGTACTCACTTCATCAATATATTCCCTGATGGAAAACTCTGACTGTAATCCCGACTGAACATATTGGTTGTCTCTTGTTTCACTGTATTTGTTACAAATGACCATGTATTTTTCATGATCTCCGAAATCAAGGCACTCTGTGATATAGCGCATTTTGTTCGTTGAGACATCATCCTGTAACGTAATAAGCATCACTTTATCAGAATCCTGCAGTAACTGTATTCTCCATCTGCTATATCCTGCTTCCACATCCACAATAATAAAGTCATAATCTCCACTGTCTTTCGCTGACTGTATTAATTTTCGATAGATTGTAAAATCAAGATTTCTTGCATCGAGCGTTGATTTAAATGGAGGCAGATATGTAAATCCTTCTTTTCTTAATGTAAAACGAACATTCTGATACATATGTTCCTGTTCATTTTTCATGACACGATATCCTTCATTCGGCATACCGGTTTTGTTTTCAAGATAATAAGAAAAATCCTGCACAGATTCTGTATTTACGTAGAAAACTCTCTTATGTTTTTCTGACAGACACCGTGCAAGTCCGACAGATAATGCTGTCTTTCCTGTTCCCCCGATTGCAGAATAAAAAGAAATGATCTGTGTCTTATGTTCCTGTGTCTGTGATTCCGTCAGCCGATCCCTGCTCTGATAAGTCAGTTCATTGAAAAGTTCCCTGATTCCCAGATATTTATACACTCTGTTTACAGACAAATCCTCCGTACTCCCACTCTCATGTTCTTCTGCCAGCACACACAGATTGGAAATGTTATGTCTTTGAAGTCCTGCTGAATATAACGCCTCTGAGACAGCCAGAATTTCTACTGAGACAGGTGTCTCAAAACGTTGTTCAAAATAGACCGGATCAGATATAATTTCTAACTCTATCTGGTCATCAAATTCTTCCAAAAATTTTCTTTCCAGATTCTGCAGATACAGCTCATCTGTATCTGCAATAATGATTAATGGCTTACTCATTTTTTTATCCTCGTACTATAAATTCTGCATTTGCAATTCTCAGCTGACTTCTGTCTGAAATAGGCTCTGGCACATTTGGCTGTATTCTTTTTCCATTAACATAAGTACCATTGGAGCTTCCCATATCCACTACAAAATAGCTGCCATTCTGCCTTACGATTTTGCAATGAACTCTGCTGACCGCATTATTTCCTGTTATCACACCCTGAACTCTTTCTCTGCTTTTTCCTATCAGGAATTCATTTTCACAAACAACAAAGTGAAACTGCCCATCTATGGATTGTATTGATATCTGATTCATGTCCGGCATATCCACTATCTTTTTCTGCCCAATATTGGGATCTGCAGAAGTATTTTTTGTATTTCTATGCATTACAGGTTTTTCCGCCTGTATACGTGTACTAATGTCATGAAGTTTTAATGTTCCATCCTCCAACGCATCTATCACCTGACGCATTTTCGGATGATCCATCATTCCTATCCGTTCTATTTTCTGCACCAGCTGAGCCTTTATTTCATTGTCAAATTCATTTTTATTTTTATGAACACCCGTTATATTTACAGGCAAATAAATGATCTTCACATTATTCGTGCCAGACTCTACATATATATGGCTAAGGCGATTATCAATACATGCCATATTTAAAAATCCAAGATTTTCAATCTGAATTAAAGCTTCGAGCAAACTGTGAATCGCATTTAAGATCGTATCCATATCCGAAGATGCAATGTAATCCTCCAGTGATGTATATTCTCTTGTGAAATAAATTAGTTTTATTTTTCCATTATATTTGATTCTATGACACCTTAACAGGTTGGCATTTTCCTGATTCTGCATCACTTTATAGCCAACGTCATAAAAGATCTCATTATTTTCCAATAAGTAGGCAGTGTCTTCCGTGTCTTGAATTTCTGTCAATTTATCTGCAAAGTACTCGTCCATTTTTTCACTTCCTAATCAAAATAAAATGTAAATTCTTCATCTGCAATCTGAATACTGTCATGATCTGAAAGCACATAAGAATTTTCAGCATCCAGCATTTCTCCATTCAGATATGTATGGTTCGTTGAACCTTTATCCATGAGATAATAAGTTCCATTTATCCGCTCAATTACCGCATGTCTGCGGCTGACCGCCTTATTATTCAATATCGTAAAATCATTCACACTCTCTTTTCCAATGGTAAAAATATTTTTTCTGATGGTCACGCTCTCTTCTGTGCTGATTCTCTCTAAGATTGGATATCTTTCCTCCTGCTGCAAAAGAGTTGTGTCTGCCTCGTCATCCTCCTGCTGTGTCAAAAGGGTTGTACCGCTTTCATCCTCCTCCACTAGTAATGTCGTTCCACCTTCATCGTTACTGTCACTGTGATAATGTCTTTCATAGGATGAACGGTCATTTGTGATGTAACCGCTTTTTCCCGTCTCTGCTTTTACGATTTTCCGGAGTGCCTGTGGACATTTTTCGCGGATATATCTCTCAATGTCCTCTATTTTATAATTCTTTGTATCATTGAGGAATGCCTGGAATTCCTTCAGAAACTGCTCTGGCTCTTTTCCATATCTGCCTGCATACTGTACGGTATCTGCAAGAAACGCATAAACATTTCCACTCGTAATTCTGCTATTGATCGGCTGATATACAAAGAACACTTCCCTGGTTCTTTCACATACAAACACCATTTCCGGCTGTAACATGAGATTATGCAGATACAACCCATTCATTTCAATTTTTTTAGTCATCTCAATTGTCTGCGCCACAAGCAGAAAAAACGTTTCTTCATCCACACCCTTTTTCAGATATGATATAAGAGGTACCACATCTGGTGCTGTGTAGATAATCGTCTTTTTTCCTTCCTGTCTCGGTCTGAAACAGCCGCGGAAAATCTGTTGTTCAAAAATATTGATTTCCCGCTCATTAATCTGTTCCCCAAATGATAACTTACTTTTAATCGTAACTATATTTCCCTTTGAAACTATGCGATACTTTGCCATATCTCTCAGTCCTTTTTTATTTTCTCTTACGTCTTATTTTGATACGTCCGCTTCGCAGTGCAATTGTTGCGCCAACGCCACCGCCTGTTACTACTGCTGCACCCGCAATAGAACCTACAAACAACGGCTTATTGTTATACCAACGGATGAATGTGTTGGTTGTTACAAGAATTCCATTTAAGACATAGTTTGTTTTATTGCCAGCTGCATCCACAGCCATAATTGTGACATCCTGTTTTTTCGTATTGTTTGGGATATCGAACTGATAGTTTTCACCATCCACTGTGTAATCACATTTTTTATCACCAATATAAATCTCAACACTATCTAATACCAGGTTGTCGTTGACTGTCACATTCGCTGCTTTCGTATCCACAGGATACTGGGCATTGCTCTCAACATCAATCGGAATAACGACAGGAGCTGTTTTGTCAACACCGAATGAGATCTCTGCTTCTTTGGATTCATCAATGTTCTCATTGACATTTCCTGCAATATCCTCTGAATACAGTGTCACAATGTAACGTCCATCCCCTGCAAAAAGAGACTTGTCGATGGTGTAATCATACTGATACCACTGTCCGTTTCCACCGGATTCCTGTACCTGATAATCGATACCTTCTTCTAATGTTCTCGGTGTTCCATTTGTATCTACTCCTACTTTGATTTTGTCGTGTTCCAGACTGTCTACGTTGACTTCTTGTAACTTGACATCAATCTCGTTCTGAATATAAGTTCCTTCAATATCCTTTAAGGTCTGATCAAACACGTAAACTGATCCAAAGCGATTTACGGAGAACGTAACTGTTGCATTGCTCTCATTTCCAGCCATATCGGTCAATGTGGCATTTATCGTATAGATGTCGTCATAGCTTTGCTCTTTCGGGAAGTTCTGGAATGTAAATGTCTCTCCATTTCCCTGATTCGTATAAGAGCCTTCCGGTGCCACACTTCCCTGATTTGCACCAACCAGTTCAATGTTCACACCATTGGTATCAAAGTTTGTATCTGACATTACGATCTGTGGAATAACATCTCCATTATTTGCCGAATAATCTTCGACACCAACAATTTCAATTTCCGGTTCAGTGAGATCCACATAGTATTCTTCCCCTGTATAGGTTTCAGCTATGTTTCCTGCCATGTCCGTGTATTCCACATTAAAATTGTATAAACCATCTGTACCACATGTAATGGTTGCGGTATGAACATCTCCATTTCCGGTAAATCCGCCAGACTGTGGGAATGAGATTCCTGCTCCGTTATCAGTTGCTGTTCCTGTTATCCTTACTCTGTTTTCAGAGAAATTATGTTCTTCAATCTGAATCGTCGCTGTACGCGCTGCTGCATAATAATTGCCATTTACTGCATTATTGTTGTCATAAGTAACCGTAATCACCGGACGGGTTTTATCAATGGTAAAATCATCTGCTTTTACTGTCTCTGCCTGATTTGCTGCCTTATCCTGTCCACTGACCGAAAGCGTATAGTCACCATCTTCTGCAAATGTAATGGTTGCAGTACTTACACTCTGATCCGGGTTTTCCGTATTTTCGGTTGTCTGCCATGCTGACAACTCAGGAATTACACCATCTGTATTGGTAATATCTGCCTTAAAATCTGCCGCCTCAAAGTTACGTTCTGTAACTGTAATGGTAGCAACTCTGTTCTCTTTGAACATGGTTGTATTTTCAGCATCCGGTGTCTCATTATCAAATGCAATTTTGATTTCCGGTTTTATCTTATCAATACTGAATATCAGTTCGTCTTCTGATGTATTTCCTGCACGGTCTGTCATTTTGATATGCATTTTTATCTCATTGCTGTTATTTTTTACAGTGAATGACTTTTTCAGTTCTGTAACAAGGTTTTTGTCTTTCTTTGTCTGACTCCAGCCATCCGCATTTCCACTGGAAAATGCACCCTGATTACTGATCTCCACATTTCCTGACTGATTGTTTTCTTTATCATAAGGCGATTCCACTGTCCATTCCACAGAACGGATTCCCGAAAATGTATCTGTCACTGTAACATCTACCGTTACATCTTTTTCATACAGTTCATTTCCCTTTGCATCCTTGCTTGCAGCTGCCGCCTTGTTAAAATCAATATGTTTCTCACGGGCATGCTGCTCGGCTGTTTCAATGATCAGACTGCTCGGTGTCACATATCTTTCTTCGTGATTATTTAACATATCGTAAGCGCAGGCATAAATCTGTCCTTTAAATCCTGCCTGAACCACAAATGTCACTTTTCCTTCTGCATCTGCCTGTACAATCTGCTCACTGCTTTTTGTTCCATTGGCATCTACCGTATAATAGTGGATTTCCTTTACACCGGAATCCCCTTCTTTTGAGCCGTCCGTAGCCGTTACAGTCACCTTTGTATTTTCCACAAAATAATAACCATAATCCGTCTCTGTATAAGAAACACTTCCATCTGCTTCTTTATTTCCTGCTGCTTCCATATCAATGCTTAAAATTTCAGGAGCTGTAATATCCTTGTAGACACGCTGTGTTTTGGAATATTCATTTCCAGCATTGTCAATGGCTGTAATTACCATATCATAGCTGTTGGTATCTGCATTAATGACAGCATCCTTTGTGTTGATCTCATAGCTTTCCGTAACCGTTTTCTGATCCGGATAAGAAACGTTCACTAACTCCTTGTTATTAACGGAGACTTTCACATTATAAATTCCAGAATCTTTATCTTCTACTTTAATGCTGACTCCAGTATCACTATTGTTATAGATGATTCCATTTTTTCCAACATATCCTTCTGCGGATAAAACAGATGTAATGGTCGGTTTCACTGTTTCAATCATTAAATTGCTGTTTTTCACATTCGAATTTGCTGTCGTCACAAGTGTCTTTTCAGACTGGTTGCCAACGTTATCCGTAACTGTTGCACTGATTTTTTTATCTAAATATACTTTCTGTTCATTTAAAACAGTCTCTGCCGGGAGTTCAAATACCGCTGTATTATCGCTTCCGACTGCCTTTGTCTGATAAGCTTCTTCACCTACATATAATGTAATTTCGTTCAGTCCGGCTGACGGTACTTCTGAACTATCGTCACTGTGTAAATCATCTGCTGTTACAGTAACCTTGATCACACCATTTCCATAATTACCAAAGGTAAAAATATTTAAAATTTTTAATGCATCTTTCTTTTCAATGTTAAATCTTGTAACATCTGGCTTATGTGTATCAAGACAGATTGTTTTTGTGTCAATTGTTTCATTTCCTGCGATGTCTGTATAGGTGGTGACAACTGTATTTTCGCCTTCCCGCACATTCTTCAAATCGTTTGCTGAAAGTGTAAGAGAATCCTCCTGCACAATCTGGTCACTACTTGTAATTCTTTCCACAAAGCTCTTTCTCTTCGAAGTAAGTTCATTTCCGTTTACGGTCAAAGTTCTCGCCGCAAGACCACTTCCGTTAGTCTGATCTTTTTGATCTGTAACCCCGCATGCAATCGCTGGGATCTCTTTGTACCAATACTCTGTCTTTCCATCTTTTGCATTTTCATATTTGCCATCTGCCTGTGGTGTCACCTTTACTACAGGTGCATCTTTTTCCAGCATTAAATCATCCGATAAAATATCATTATGATTCTTAATTTCTGTTAATTTATATGCCTTACTCTCATTGCCTAATGCATCCACTGCTTTGATATGAACCTTTTTCAGGCTTGCAAATGTACCAGCTTCTTCCAATGGAACCGTAACTTCTATCGTTGCATCACTTGTTCCACTTACTTGTGTACTTACAGTTCCGGTATACACTTTTGTATCATCATCACTGTATACGCGAATTTCTTTCACACCAACTGCCGGATAATCCGCTTTGCCGTCTTTTACATTCACATCTTTCGCAGTAACGCTTACTCTAATGTTTGTATTGTAATAATTACCAAAATCGTATTTTTTTATTGTATCAGCAGGAATCAGAGACACTTCCTTAATTTCAGGGGCTGCACTGTCCCGATATACAGTAATAACTCCGGCTTCTGAACACTGTTTTGCTTTATCAATGGCATAAACATAGATTTTATCAATGTTCTGATTTTCTGCTAATTGAATGCCGCTTATTTCAAACTTACCATTTTCATTTAATACTGCTTCCTGTTTTTGATTCAGTACAACATCATCCGATGTAAGTTCTGTTGCTGACCAGACAACCTTTTTCAAATTTTCATCCACGGCTGTACCTGTGATATCCACCGTCGTGTCTGCTTCCGTTTTCCAAATTGTTTTCTCATCGTCACTCAGTTCAATTGTTGGTTCTGTTGTATCAATCACAATTTTCACAGACGGATTGAGACTTATTTGCTTTCTGCCAATAATTCCACCTTTATACACTGATGAAATGATAGTTGTTTTCGTTAAGTTGAGTTCCGTTTTGCCCAATCCCCATTGCGAAAGACTGATTTTAGCTCCATCCTTAAATTTTAAAATGGCTGATGATGAATAATAGTTTCCATCCTCATCCGCTTTTATTTGATTATTTCCACTATCTGACAGATTCAGACCTGCATGAGCCAACGAATCTTCATTTTCATTTTGAATATCTTCAAATTCAGCAGTTACATTCTGGTCACCATTTACGTTTTCAATCTTATAGACTGCTGTTCCATCTTCATCCTCTGTTAAATTATTTTCCTGTATCGGCGTACCATTGATCGAAAATATTTTTACTGTTTTACCTTCATTTGGTTTTACAATGATTGCAACTTCTGCTCCAGAATCTACAATAATATTTTTTTCACTGGAACCATTAACCTCAACAATTCCTCCATCATCAGTTGTAACAGAAACTGTGTACGTATCAATTTCTGCTGTCACTTCTATACTATGTGCCTGTTTTATTCCTTCTGAAAATATATATTCTTTCTCTTTTAAGCTGTTATTTATTTCGTTTTCATTAAGCTTTTCATCATTGTCCACTCTAAAACTTGTAAGATGATACTTGTTGTCTGTAACAGCTGCTTTTATTTTGTACTCAGAATCTGTATATGGAACATTCCGGCTACCGTCTTCTCCACTCTCGGTTGTGATTTCAACTTTATCATTTTGTGCATCACTATTTAAAATTAGCTTTCCATTCTGACTGATTTTATAGGTGATTGTGAACTGTTTCTTTGCGAATGTGACTGTAAATGCATAATTTGCATCTAATGTTTTATCCTTAAATTCTTCATATACAAATGCACCGCTCGCATTTATATTCTTGTTCCACCAATTATCGTTGGTTTCTCCATCCGGTTTCCAATCTGCAGTTTCTTTTTTTACTGTTACAGCAGTGATTTCATAACCTTCCTTTGGTGTTGCTGTTACTACATTATTTTCTACCTTTACTTCTCCTGCATCATTTTTTGCTGAATTATCAGAAGTATTTGCATTTGCAGTAACAGAATAAGATGCAGATTTTTTTTTAAGCGTAATTTCACTTAACTCAATCGCTTTAGTGCTTACCTGATCTGCAGTGACCGTTTTCACATCAGAATATCTGTCATATGTATCTTTATCCGCATCTGCTGGCTCAACTTCAATCGTATACTTATCATCCTCTTTTAGTGTCAAATCATCTATGGGAATGGTAAAACTTCCATCGGCTCCTGTAATTGCATTATGAGTCACAGTAGTCGCACTGTCTTTAGGATATTTTACAATTACCTTAGCACCTGCATATGCTTTTCCTTTACTCGTACCCGTGTTTTCATTAGTATCATACGGAACCATCACCTGTCCTGTGATTGTGACTGTACCACTTTTACCTGTTGCAGTGTTATCTGCTGATGCACTGATACTTCCAAATGGTATCGTTGTTGCCATAATTAACGCAATCATTAACCATGCTGCAATTCTTTTTCCTTTTGTTCTCCAAAACATTTCCATTTTCTAAATTATCTCCTGCGTATGTATGATGATTTCGTTCAAGACCAGTTCATACCTTTTATCTGTGTTTCCTGCATTTTCAGTCAGCACAACTGTTTCATCTTCCTGTAATACAGTTGTAGTTTCTTCTAAAACAGTTGTTTCCTTCTCAACCATCTGAAGCGGCATAGTGGCTTCTTCCCGCAGCAATGCTGTCTTTTCCTCATCTTTTTTCGGAAGAACCTCCGTTTTTTCCTCATTTTTCAATTCCACTGTTGTGCGTTCCATCAGACTGCTTTTCCTTGTTTCAGATGATTTGGCGCTTCTTTTAGACAATGGATTTTTCTGTCTGTTATTTTCCTCTCGCATTGCCATAATCTGACGTTCTGCCGATTTACCACTAAGATCATCTATGATTCCCCGTACATCCATTTTAAAAAAAAGATAAATGGATATCAGTGTTAAAACTCCTGCTAATGAAAATGCAATGATGGATATGAGTTGTAAAGTACCTGCATTCATGATGCTTTCACCTCCGTATCTTTTGCATATGCATTTTCCACTGCTGCCTCTGCATCCTGCAAACGCTTTAGAATATCATTTTTCATTTCTTCTGTTTTGTCTGTTGTCGTATCAACCTGCTCCGTACCAGCTTTTACCTGTTCCAGCAACGCTTTCATATCTTCCTGTGCTACGTCATCTGCCTTAAATTTTCTTGCATAAGTTTCCACAGCATTCATTGCCAGTTTGTATACTTCCAGATTTACAATTTCATTCTCATCCTGACTCTCAGATACGGTTGCTACGAGTTTTGTTATATTCTCCCAATATGGAAGATAGGTTCCTTTATCAGATGCTTCCTGCACATTCAGTGTGATATCGCGGTTAAACTGTCCTATATCACGGTACATTTCAGCCATCGTATAATAACTGCTGTCCTCACCGCCATAAGTACATGCCGCCTCAAACCACTGAATCGCACTTTTCATTCTGGTTATCTGATTGTCTGAATTTTCTGTTTTTCCATAATCGTAGTAATACCAGTATAATTTTCCTATCTCAAAAGCAAGATCCCCATAATCGCTATTCTGCTGCAAAACAGTCAGATTACTGTTTATTTTCTTTTTGAATAATTCCTCTTCTTCCAATGAAAAGACCGCGTCATCCTTAAATGCCTCGATTATTCCAAAATACGCTTCCGAATTGCCCGGCAGAATATCTATTGCTTTGGCATAATAATCGATTTTTTCCTCATCTGTCGCAGATAATTCTGCCTGCTTGATGTTATTATCATAATCGCTGTTGTTCACATGAACCCTCATTCCTGTGCATACACACCCTGCAATCAGAAAAAATACAGCTGAACCTGCTGTAATAAAAAAAACTTTCAGCTTATTTTTCTGTTTCTTTCGATACCCCTCGTCCATCTCATCATAATGATCCAACGCATATAACAATTCTGCACATGATTGATAACGGTCTTCCGGGTTTAACTGGGTACATTTTTGAATGATTGCTTCTAATCCACTGGACAACTGCGGATTCCAATATCGGATTGGATATATTTCATAAGGAGGTTCACATGGATTCTGTCCTGTGAGTAAATGGTATAGCGTCACGCCAAGACAATATACGTCTGTTCTGGCATCCGTCTGACCTTTTCCTCCAAACTGCTCCGGCGCAGCATATCCTTTTGTTCCAAGACTTACTGTATCTGCCAGATTCTGTTCTTTGTATTCCCTCGCAATACCAAAATCAATTAACTTGATATTTCCATTCGGCTGCAGCATAATGTTTGCCGGTTTCATATCCCGGTAGATAATTGGCGGATTCTGCGTATGCAGATAATCCAATACCCTGCATAGTTCCTTTGCCCACTCAATTACAACTTCCTGTGGCTGTGCACCTTCTTTACTCAATACACTGCTTAAGGTTTCTCCCTCAATGTAATCCATGACAACATAGATTACATTTTCTTTTTCGATAATGTCTACAATTCTTGGCAGTGACGGATAATCCAGTTTTTTCATCATGTTTGCTTCCGCCATTGCACTTGCAACTACAACTTCATTGTTCTTATCATAAGCTTTTCTCTCGATTTCTTTGATTGCCCACTGCTTATTCAGGTTTTTGTCCATCGCCAGGTAAACTTTTGACATTCCACCTTTTCCGATCAGCTTTAAAACCTCGTATTTTCCCTCAATAATTGTTCCTCTCTCAGCCAACTTTCATTTCCTCTTTTGCCTTATTTGAGTTTGATATAAATTGCAGAAATGTTATCCGTTTCCATCCGTTGTTTATTCCATTCGATCATTTCTCTCAATTTTTCTTTTATCTGCGCTTCATCAAGATTTTTATGCGGATTCAGTGACTCAGAAATTTCGTCTTCTGATAACATATGACGGAATCCATCTGAGCATAACAAAAGGGCTGTGCCATGCGCCAGCCTTCCATTCTCATATTGTGGTTCAAAAAATTCATTCACACCGATACACTGAAGAAGCACGTTTCTGCGATTATCCTTTTTAGCTTCCTCTATTGTCATATTCCCACGTTTTATTTCTCGCGCAATGAATGTATGATCCTCGGTCAGCTGCTGCAACGTATCCGATAATGTATAAATTCTGGTGTCTCCAACATGACAAAGCATATATTGTCCATCACTGTTTAATAAAACCGCACTTATTGTTGTTCCAAGCTGAATCTGGTTTTCTTTTCCATACCTGATCAGTCTGCCATTTATTTCTTCCAAAAGACTCTGCCACTGTTGTCTTATTCCTTCATCCCCAACATGCATTTCGTTCTTTATGTAAACCTGTTCAAACCAGTCTGAAAAAGCCCTGACGACCGTTGCACTGGCAAGCTCCCCTTTTTCCATGCCACCCATGCCATCACAAATTGCGATCAGAAGTGTCTCTCCATGTTCCTCAGAACATCCTTTTAATAACAGACTGTCCTGATTGGTCTTCTTTTTTATCCCAACGTCTGTATCATATGCAATATAAAATTTCTTCAACTTTTTCCCCCTGTTTTTCTTTACAATTATTCTTTTTATTATATTATTCTCCTACAATTCACACCATATAATCTGATGTAATTTGGGTAAAATATTTACATTTTTTCTACACGCAAAAAAGGGGCTGTGAAAAAAGAATAGTCCCGAA
>UMKI01036583.1_pt1 | contig 18160 bp, 9 predicted proteins | sample 1966291 | NCBI WGS metagenome assembly UMKI01 (sample SAMEA4836174, study PRJEB28245) | human gut metagenome | biome: gut microbiome; material: fecal sample | place: Denmark | collected 2008 | reverse complement strand
TTTCGGGATTGGTGCGTAGTGATTACGCGCCATTCTATTTTAAAAGACCAGCATCCTTTTCTGTAAACTAGAACCTGGCAATTCTTCATAATATAATAAGGTGACTGACAATAAATTATAAATCTAAAAATAATTGTAACAATGAACAGAAAGAAATTGTTAATATCACTCGCTATGGCTATGCTGTCAATGGCGGGACTGGCTGCAGATAATCTGCCGGCACTCCGTGTGGAGGGTAGGAACCTGGTGGATGCCAATGGTAAGATTGTTGTCTTGCATGGCGTAATGGATACGCCAAACCGCTACTTCAACGGTTGGAGATGGCAACAGTGGAAGCCTGATTATTCTGAAGCCGACATCAAACCTTGCTTGGAATATTTCTCTAAGCAGTTTTCTGCCATCACCGACAAGAAGCAGGGTGCTTATTGTACCGTGTTCCGATTGCACATGGATCCATGCTGGACCAACGATCCGGCAAAGAAAGTAGAAAACGAGGCTGATATCTCGGCATTCAACATGGCGCGCTATCGTCTCTATCTCCAGAAACTCTACATTCCTCTCATCAAGGATGCTATAGCACATGGGCTTTATGTCATCGTTCGTCCACCGGGAGTCTGTCCTCAGGACATTAGCGTGGGCGATAAGTACAACCGCTATCTGAAGGGTATCTGGAAAACTTTTGCTGCCGATGAGTATATCCGGCAGAATTCGGGTATTATCTCTATCGAACTAGCCAACGAGCCGGTGAGGGTTCATATGGGTGATGGCTCTAATTCGGATAAAGCACTGCATGATTACTTCCAGCCGGTGGTTGATGAGATTCGCGAGCAGGGGTTCAAGGGAATCATCTGGGTTCCGGGCGCAGGTTATCAGAGCCAGTATCAGGATTACGTCAAGAATCCTATCACCGATAGCGAGAACAACTTCTCTTATGCAGTACATGTTTATTCCGGATGGTATGGAAATATGACCGATAAGAATTACGATCACGATACTTTCATCCGCAACTTCAAAAGTCAGGTGCCGATGGTAGAGACGAAGCCTATCATGGTAACGGAGATAGACTGGAGTCCGGAAGATCCGGACAAGGCGAGCGAAGGTCACTACAATGAGTGGGGACAGTGGATACAACCTAACCTGGGAAGCTGGGCAACAGCATCTACCTCGAAATGGGGATTGGCATGGAAGGCAGTTCACGACCACTTTGGCAATATCGGAATGACGATTACCCATCCACAGGAATATTACGATATTGATGTATATCTTAAAACGGGCAAGGTGATTCCAGGTTTCCAGAATGCCAAGAAACACGGATTGTTCGAAGAGTGTTGCGGCTATGCCTGTATGAACTGGTATAAAGAGTGGTATTTGAAACAAAATACAACGGGAATTAAACAATTAGAAACCCAGGCAGACGTGGTTTCCACCTTATATTATAATATAGAAGGAAAAGAAGTTGAAAAGCCAACTGCAGGTGTTTATATAATAAAACAACTGTTAAGTAATGGAAAAATACGTTCTCGCAAGGTTTTTCTAAAATGATAAACTTTCTGTTACACCACGCAAAGTATGTTTCGAAAGAAATCCATACCTTTGCCGCCGTGAATAAACAGTTTTAGCGCACGCCTAAATTTTTAAAGCATAAATCAAAAATGAATAGAACATGATTGAACAAGTGTTAACAATGAAACGGACAGCAGCCTTATGCTTGGTGGGAGCTTTCTGCAGCCTGAATGCTCAGGCACAGAATATCCAGGTCAAGGGTAATCTTGTTGACGGTACAGGTGAGCCTCTGATAGGTGCCACTGTAAAAGTGAAAGGTAATGCCAGCGTCGGTGCGGTCACCGACTTAGATGGTAATTTCAGCATCAGTGTTCCTTCTGAGAATTCTATCCTCGTATTTACATACGTAGGTATGAAGACCAAGGAAGTAAAGATTGGTAAGAAGAGAGAGTTCAAACTTACTCTTGAAGATGACAACGCCATCGGCGAAGTTGTAGTCGTTGGTTATGGTCAGCAGAAGAAGGCTTCTGTCGTGGGTGCCATCACCCAGACCACAGGAAAAACGCTGGAGCGTGCTGCGGGTATCAGTGATATCGGAGCAGCTCTGACTGGTAACCTTCCTGGCGTTGTTACCACTGCATCCAGTGGTATGCCGGGTGAAGAGGAACCTCAGATTCAGATTCGTGGTGCTTCTTCCTGGAACAACTCTTCTCCTCTCGTGTTGGTGGATGGTATTGAGCGACCAATGTCAAGCGTTGATATGCAGTCTGTGGCTACCATCTCTGTATTGAAGGATGCTTCTGCCACCGCCGTTTATGGTGTGAAGGGTGCGAATGGTGTCATTCTGATTACCACCAAACGTGGTTCTGAAGGCAAGGCTCAGATTAGCGTTACTGCTAATGCAGTAATGAAGATTCCTTCAAAGTTGCCTGATAAATATGATTCTTACGATGCGCTTATTGCCCGCAACAAGGCTATCGAACATGAGTTGAACATCTCTCCAGGCAGTTTCGACAAGATGGAACCGATGAGTTTCATCGAGAACTATCGCAACCAGACTACACTGGAGCAGCGTGAGCGTTATCCGAACGTAGATTGGCAGGATGTACTCTTCAAGGATTACACCATGTCATACAATGCCAATGTGAATGTATCGGGTGGTACCAAGTTTGTGAAGTACTTTGCAGGTGTGGATTTCGTGAACGAGGGTGACCTTTATAAGGATTTCGGCAATGGTCGTAACTATAGTTCAGGTTATGACTACAATCGTGTGAATGTTCGTTCTAATCTCGACTTCAACATCACAAAGACTACCGTGTTCAAGATGAACCTTGCTGGCTCTAATGGTCAGCGCAAGGCTCCTTGGGTAAATAGCTCTGATGGTTATAGCGATTGGCAGGTCAGCCAGCAATGGGCTGGTGCATATAATATTTCTCCAGATGCTTTCTTGCCTAAGTATAGCGATGGCTCTTGGGGATATTTGCCAGGATCTACTAATGTAACCAACTCTGCCCAGCAGGTTTCTTTGGGTGGTACCATGACTTCTACCACTACTCGCATCACTACTGATTTCGTGTTGGAACAGAAACTTGATTTCATTACCAAGGGACTTTCTGCACGAGGTATGATTTCGTGGGACAATACTTTTGTAGAGAAGAATCGTGGTATTAATGATATGAACCATGATCCTCAGCTGAAGTGGATAGATCCTCATACAGGAGCCGTTTCTTACAAGAAGCCATACGAAGCATACGATAAGTTCGATTATGCTATGGGAAACCAGTGGACCGTGAATGGTGGTGAGGTTGACAATAAACTTACACAGCGCAACCTGAACTATCAGGCTCAGCTCAACTGGGCTCGCAGTTTTGGCAAGCACAGCGTAAGCGCCATGGGACTTTTCGGTCGCCAGGAATATGCAACAGGTTACATGATTCCTTCTTATCGTGAAGACTGGGTGTTCCGTACCACTTATGATTGGAATTCCCGTTACTTCTTCGAGTATAATGGTGCTTACAACGGTTCAGAGAAGTTCTCTCCAGATAACCGTTTTGCCTTCTTTAGCTCTGGAGCTCTAGGATGGATGATATCGGAGGAGCCTTTCATGAAATATTTGCGAGAGCATAAAATAGTGGATATGATGAAACTCCGTGCATCTTATGGTGAAATCGGTGATGATAACGTAGGAGACCGCTTCCTCTATATGACTCAGTGGGCATATGGCGGCAAGACTCAGTTGGGTACGACTTCCAGTGATAAGGAGTCTATTTATACATGGTATCGTGAGTCAGCAGTAGGTAACCCTAACGTACATTGGGAGAAAGTGAAGAAGGTAAACTTCGGTATTGACTATGGATTTTTGGGTGGTTTGATTACTGGTGCTGTGGATTTCTTCCATGATACTCGTTCAGACATTCTGGTTAGTGGTTCAGATCGTTCCGTTCCTTCTTACTTCGGTCAGACTGCTCCTACAGCCAACTTGGGTAAAGTAACTACCAGCGGTTATGAGTTGGAAGTGAAGTTCAACAAGGTTTTTGCCAACAAGATGCGTCTCTGGGCAAATTTCAATATGACCCATGCTGTAAATGAGGTAAAAATCAAGGATGATGCGGCGTTGCTCCCATCTTACCGCAAGGCTGCAGGTCATGCTATCAACCAGACTTACACCTTCCTTGATAAGGGTATTCTCCAGAACTATGATGATATATATGGTTCTCCGAAGATGGATTCCAACGATGGCCAGCGTCTTCCAGGTGACTACTACATCGTAGATTTCAATGGCGACGGTAAGGTGGATAATGTGAACGATAGAGTTCCTTACGGTTATACCGGTACTCCACAGAACTCCTACAATGCAACAATCGGTTATGAGTACAAGGGCTTCAGCTGTTTCGCTCAGTTCTATGGTGTAACCAACGTAACCCGTGACGTAACCATGATTAGTTTGGTTGACCCAATGCTTGCCAATGTTTATGACCAGGGAACCTGGTGGAGCGACAATCACAACAACTGCGATGTCATCACTCCACGTTTCAACTCTAAGCCAATGTCGAATGCGGCTTACTATGGCACTCAATATCTTTGCGATGGTTCTTACATTCGCTTGAAGAACGTAGAGATAGCCTATACCTGGAACGGCGGTTGGATCAAGAAACTTGGTTTGAACAACCTCAAGGTTTACGTAAGTGGTAACAACCTCTGGCTCTGGACCCGAATGCCAGACGACCGAGAGTCAAACTTCTCTAGTAACGGTGGAGCCGTAGGTGCTTACCCTACAATGAAGCGTGTGAACTTCGGTGTCAAGTTTAATCTTTAAACATGCATAACAAATGAAAAATAATTTAGTAAAAATATTTTGTGCGCTGAGCCTCACTTGCGGATTTGCTTCTTGTACAGATTACTTAGATAAGAGCCCTGATACAGATGTGAGTGCAGAACAAGCGTTCAAGAACTTCACCAATTTCCAGGGATATGTGGAGCAAATTTACAACTGTATTCCAAGTAAGGAGTCGAATATGTATTGTACATCATTCAACTGGGGTGAAGATGAAATCATGAATACTGGCTTGGGAGATGATCATGTGACTGCTCATTTTGATTTAGGCGACTACCGTAACTGGTATGACAATAATCAAAGTTTCTTGCACAGACCATCTTCTGGAAATCCTGGTGAGTACCTTGATCCGACTTCAACCAGTAAAATGGCTCATTCTTTGGAGCATGCCTGGTATTGCATCCGTAAGTGCAACATAGGTCTTGCTAATCTTGACCTGATGACCGACTGTACTCAGGAAGAGAAGAACTTCATCAAGGGACAGTTGTTGTTCTTCCGTGCATGGTGGCACGAGGAGTTGATAGCTTTCTTTGGCGGTATGCCATACGTAGACACCGTATTGGATGGTGCATCAGCTTTGACTTTGCCTCGTCTTTCTTATCAGGAGTGCGCATTGAAATGTGCCGAAGATTTTAAGGCTGCTGCAGAGTTACTTCCTAATGATTGGGACAAGACAACTATAGGTAAGAAAACTTTGGGCAAGAATGAACTTCGTATTACAAAAGTTTGCGCTTTGGGCTACTTAGGTAAAGTGTTGCTTTGGGCTTCTTCTCCATTGAATAATATCGGTGCAGAGATGGGTGCTTCCAAGAATGGCGATACCTATAAGTATAATACAGAGCTTGCCACAAAGGCTGCTGATGCTTTGGCAGAGGCTATTGCTCAGGTAAATTCAGGCAAAACTCCATATGCATTGTGTACCTATGACTACTCTGATATTTATAATCATGTAGCAAAGTCTGGTTCTACAAACAACTTTTCTGATATCTTCCGTACTACAGGTAAGAATTGGAAACAACCAGGTTCTACAGAGGCAATCATGCGCGGTCCATATATTGGCGAGAATTCATCAAACTGGAACTTCACCAAACTTTGGGGACCTAAGATGGAAGATATCGTACAACACGATGCTGTGATTCACCAGCCGACAGCCAACTATGTAAACTATTATGGTATGGCTAATGGTCTGCCTTTGAATGATCCTGATTCCGGATTCGATCCAAAGCATCCATTCAAGGATCGTGATCCACGTTTCTATCATGACATCGTCTTCGATGGTTTTAAGTATATCAATACAACCATTGATGCAGTAAAGGAACCAAAGGTTGCAGCATTGCAGTATATGCCAATGTATTCTGGTAGTGAATTGCGAAATTCTTCAAGTCAGGGATGCCGCACTGGTTACTATACTCAGAAGCTGGTTCCTCACCAGGCAAATAAGTATGATGGCATGTACGAATGGGGTGGTGCCTTGCAGTGCGACCTTCCTTACATGCGTCTTGCCGACCTCTATCTGATGTATGCTGAGGCTGGTGCTGCCGTTCAGGGAGCCAACTACAAGAGCTCAAAGCTCAACCTTACCGCTGCTGAAGCAATCAATGTGCTTCGCGATAGAGTAGGAGCTGGTCATGTGGCAGATAAGTTTATGAACGACCAGAAGAAGTTTATGGACGAGGTTCGCCGCGAGCGTGCCGTAGAGCTTGCCTTTGAGGGCTTCCGCTGGAACGACCTGCAGCGCTGGTTGCTTCTCACCGAATATCCATACAACATCAAGACTTCACAGGAATTCAAGCGTGTAGGTAATTTCGATTATACCAAGAACGATCCACGTGATGCCGAGGTGACAGGATGGAGCGAGGAGACCATCGTGACCCGCAACTTCTCAGAGAAACACTATCTCTTGCCACTCAAGGAAAGCGATGTTTATCTGTATCCTGAGTTCGGTCAGAATCCAGGATGGTAATCACCCGGAGATGTGATATATAAAAAGCATAAACTTAGAAATAATCATATTATATATGAAAAATAATAAGAAAACAATATACTCTGCTCTGACAGTGGTTACGGCACTTCTGGCACAGTTGCCTGCTTCGGCTCAGGAATCTGCTGATAGCGCAATGGTTAACGTGGCGTTCAAGAAGGCGTACCAGAGCGATGTGCTCGGTGGCGTGAGTACCGTCAACGTCAGAGAATTGACAGAGAAAAACTATAATACCTACAGCCTTGACAATATGCAGGGTTATGTATCCGGTTATAATGGCAATGGTATGTGGGGTTATTCCGATGCACTCGTTCTCATCGACGGTGTGCCACGTGAAGCCAGTAATGTTCGCCCCGACGAGATTGAGGATATCTCTTTTCTGAAGGGAGCCCAGGCTACAGTACTCTATGGCAGCAAGGCTGCCAATGGCGTGGTTCTCATTACCACCAAGCGTGGTAAGGTTAACGATGGCTTGTCGGTAAAGGTGAATGCCAATACGGGCTGGAACGTAGCCAAGGCTTTCCCTGAGTATCTCGGTTCGGCTGAGTACATGACTCTCTACAACGAGGCTTTCCTCAATGATGGCGGTGATGTAAACAACCTGCCATATTCTGCAGAGACCATCTACAACTATGCATCCGGAAAGAATCCATATCGCTATCCTAGCGTAGACTTCTATTCTTCTGATTACATCAAGAAGGCGTTCAACCGCTCGGAGGTTTCTGCCGAAATAGAAGGTGGCAACCAGAAGGCGCGCTTCTATGCCAACGTGAGTTACTATCGCAACGGTGACAACTTGAACTTCGGCGAGGCTAAGAAGAACTATACCGACCGATTCAATGTAAGAGGTAATGTGGATTTCGCCTTGAGCAGCACCATCAATGCCTACGTAAATGCGAATGCCACCTTCTACGGGGCTAAGTCGGCTAACACTAACAATAGCAGCTACTGGGAGCAGGCTCGCACCTTCCGCCCTAACCGTGTGGCTCCGCTGATTCCTGTGGAAATGATTGACCCTAATGCCAAGTCGGCGCTGACTATGATTGGGGCTACCAGCAATATCATTGATGGCAAGTACTTCCTGGGTGGTTCTTCTGCCGACCTCACCAACGTGTTCGGCGATATTTATGCTTCGGGTACCAATGTCTATCACAGCCGTCAGTTCCAGTTTGATGCAGGTTTGAACTTCGACCTCTCTTCTGTACTCAAGGGCTTGAGTTTCCACACGATGGTAGCCATCGACTATGCTACGGCATACTCAACATCGTTCAACAATTCCTACGCCACCTTCCAGCCTACATGGGCTAACTACAACGGCAAGGATGTTATTGTAGGTTTGAACAACAATGGTACGGTGGACAAGAAATCGGGTGCTCAGAATATCTCTGGTTCTACCGATAACCAGACCATCGCATTCAATGCGCACTTCGATTACAACCGCACCTTCAACGATGTGCACAACGTAAGCGCCATGCTGGTGGCCAACGGTTATCAGCAGAGTAAGTCTGGAGAGTATCATAAGGTGAGCAACGCCAACCTGGGCTTGCAGCTCTCTTATAACTATGATCATAAGTATTATGCCGATTTCGCTCTGGCTACACCTTGGTCTGCCAAGTTGCCATCAGCCAAGCGATTGGGTGTATCTCCATCTGTCACTCTGGGCTGGCGCCTCTCTAAGGAGAAGTTTATGGAGAATTCATTCTTCGATGATCTGACCCTCAGCGCAAGCTACACCGATATGAAGACCGATCTGGGTATCGACGATTACTACATGTATCTCGGAACCTATCAGAGCGGTGGCTGGTGGGATTGGAATGGTGGTTCCGGTCACTCAGCTATGCAGTCTAAGCGTGGTAGCAATGACGAACTCAGCTACCTGCACCGCAAGGAAATTTCTGCCACGGTTCATGCAGAGGTACTCAACAAGGCTTTGAGTTTCGATGCATCTTACTTCCTCTCTAAGTGGACCAACGGAATTCTGGAGGCTCGCAATCAGGTGCCTAGCTATCTGTTCAGCTACTATCCTGAGTCTTCTTTCGTTCCTTACATTAATTTTAATGAGGACAAGCGCAGCGGTTTCGACTTTGCTGTGAACTACAAGAAGCAGTTTGGTGATTTCGGTTTCGGAGTAGGAGCCAACGTAACTTACTACACCACCGAGGCAACCAAGCGAGATGATTCGCAGTATGCTGATACCTATCAGTATCGCCAGGGTCAGCCACTCGATGCTATCTGGGGTTATGAGTGCCTGGGCTTCTTCCAGGATGAGAATGATATTAAGAACTCTCCAACTCAGATTATCGGCGGAACCATCCGTCCGGGTGACCTGAAGTACAAGGACCAGAACGGCGACAACGTTATCGATAGCAAGGACCAGGTTTACCTGGGCAAGGGTGGCTGGTATGGAACTCCTACCACTATCGGTATGAACCTCACTCTGAAATATAAGGGCTTCACCCTCTTCATGCTCGGCACAGGAAACTTCGGTGCTCATGCCGTGAAGAACTCCACCTACTTCTGGGTAGGCGGTGATGCCAAATATACAGCAGAGATGCGTGGCAGATGGACCAAGGAGACTGCAGCCACAGCCACCTTCCCACGTCTGACCACTGAGGCAGGTACGAACAACTATCAGACATCAGACTTCTGGATGTACTCTACCGACCGCATCGACCTTCAGAAGGTGCAGTTGAGCTACGACTTCCCTAAGGCGATGTTCATGAAGAGTTTCGTACGCGGACTTCAGCTCTTTGTCAACGGCAACAGTCTGCTCACCATAGCCAAGGAGCGCAAACTCATGGAGATGGATGTTAACAATTCAGGCTCGGCACCATTGAACCGCTTCTATAGCATCGGTGCTAAGGTTTCATTCTAGAATTAATTAAAGAATTAAAATTATGAAATTATCAAGATTATTATTGATAAGTGCAGTCTTAGTTTCGCTCACTTCTTGTGACGACCTGTTTGAGCCTGCCTTGGAAAATAACCAAGATATCAGCGAGATGTATAAGGATCCTACGTTTGCCCGTGGTATTCTTGACAATGCTTACCTGGCTCTGCCATATAGCACCTCTCCATATACTGATGTGGCTACAGATGATGCTGTCACCAACGAAAACTCAGGCGACTATTTCAACCATAAGAAGATGGCAACAGGTTCTTGGGATGCAAATATGAATCCGGTTTCACAGTGGGATGGTCGTTATCACGCCATCCAGTACTGTAACCTGATGTTGGAAAACTGCGATAAGGTAGAGTGGTCTTACTCCAGTGAGATTCTCAATCAGATGTATTGCGACAACTACAAGGGTAATGCCTATGCTTTGCGTGGCTTACACATGATGTACTTGCTCCGTGCTCATGCCGGAATGGTAGATGGTCAGTTGATGGGTGTGCCTATCCATCTTTCTTCAGAAGATTCAAAGTCTGATTTCAATCTTCCACGTAACTCCTTCAAGGAGTGCTACGATCAGATTATGTCTGATTTTGATGAGGCTCTGAAGTATTTGCCTGAGCAGTATGCCGATGTGGATGAGGATAAGGTTCCTGCCAAGTATGCCCAGAAGGGTGCTACCAATGCAGAGTACAATCGTGCCTTCGGTACCAACCATCGTGGCAAGATTGACGGTCGCATCATCTCGGCTTTCAAGGCTCAGCTCGCCATACTCGCCGCTTCTCCTGCTTATAAATCTGCCGGTGTAGCCTCTTATGAGGATGCTGCCAAATATGCTGCCAACTGCCTGAGCGAGTTTGGTGGTTTGGATGCAGTGGATCCTGACGGATGGAAGTGGTTCTGCAATAAGTCGCTCATAGACGGTTTGGGTGCTACATCCGAGAATCCTAAGGAGATTATCTGGCGTGGAAATGTTGAAGAAAGTAACACTCTGGAGACAGATTGCTATCCTCCTTCGCTCTATGGTAGCGGTAAGATCAATCCAACCCAGAACCTGGTGGATGCGTTCCCTATGTCAAACGGTTATCCTATTACTGATGCTAATGCAGAATACGATGCCAAGAATCCTTATCAGAACCGTGACCCACGTCTCGCTGCCTACATTCTTGTAAATGGCGATAAAATCGGTTCTACTGATGGAGTGGTAAATACAGCTGCCGATTCCAAAACTCTGGATGGCTTGAACAAGGAGAACGGAAAATCAACCAAGACTGGTTATTATCTCCGCAAGTTGCTCCGTCCTGATGTGAACCTCAACCCAAGCTCTGCAACCAAGCAGAAGCATCTGTCAGCACGTATCCGTACTACGGAAATCTTGCTCGACTATGCTGAGGCTGCCAATGAGGCTCAGGGTCCTAAGGCAAATGTGGGCGGTGCCAACTATTCTGCCTACGATGTAATCAAGGCAATCCGTGAGCGTGCCGGACTTGATGAGTTTGGCGAGGATCCATACTTGGAAGAGTGCGCACAGAACAAGGACAAGATGCGTGAGTTGATTCGCAATGAGCGTCGCTTGGAACTCTGCTTCGAGAATCATCGTTTCTGGGATTTGCGCCGCTGGAAGGTTGAACTCGCTGATCTCAATGAGGCTGCCAAGGGTATCAACATCACGACAGATGCCACAACAGGCAAATACATCTATAAGACCTTCGATGCAGAGGAGCGTAAGTATGATAAGTATATGTACTATGGTCCTATTCCTTATTCAGAGATTCTGAAATACAACAACCTCAAGCAGAACGAGGGTTGGAAATAATAAACGGCTAATATTATAAATAAAGACTAATGATTATGAAACGATATATCAAAATGGTGGCAGCCCTTCTGGCACTGATGGCTTCTTTCACTGCATGTGAGAATGGAGACCAGGCTTTTGATGATTACGAGGGGGGAACTACTGCTTACTTTGTTTATCAATCACCAGTTCGTACTATTGTGCTGGGCGATGATGAATACGATACCTCTCTTGATAAGGAGCATAAATGCAAGATCAAGGCAACTTTTGCCGGCTCTTACAATGGAAGAAAAGGTTATGTGAACGTAGCTGTGGATAACAGTCTGTGCGATCATCTTACTTTTGCAGATGGCACCCCTGTCAAGGCGATGCCTGCAGAATATTACTCTCTTTCTACCAACAAACTCGATTTCAAGGGTGGAATGACGGGTGAGACAGTAGTTCAGCTGACTGATGCTTTCTTCAACGACCCTGATGCCGTGAAGAATACCTACGTGATTCCTCTAGTGATGACCGATCAGCAGGGCTTCGACAGAATCTCTGCCGGTACTCTGAAAGAAGGTGCTACAGGCTCCCGTACCAATGCATCCATCTGGGAAACAGCTCCTAAGGATTACGTGATGTACTGCGTGAAGTATCAGAACAAGTATAGTGGCTGGTGGTTGACAAATCACAATACAAGCACCGACAACATCGAGAAGGCTTCACAGGTTCAGATTACTACCCGCACCCTGAACAGCTCTGTTTATTCAGTAGAGTTCCAGGAGGGCAGTACCATCTACAAGGCAGACCTCCTGCTCACCTTCGATGACAAAGAAAAGTGTACCATCACTTCGCTCACCGATGGTGTTACGGCTACAGGCTCAGGCTCTTGGGCTGACGATGGTATCCATTCGTGGAATAACAAGGATCGTGACCTGATGGAACTCAACGCCGAAATCACCTTCGCTGATGGTGTAAAGAAGAGTTTGAACGAGAAACTCGTCTGGTGGCGTAGTGGAGTAACTTTAGAGGAGTTCTCTTATACCTATAATAATTAATGATCGCATAAGTTATGAATAAACAAATATTAGTATCTGCACTCGGGGCCATGCTTTTGGCCTCTTGTGTAGACCACTTCGACCAGAATTTCGAGACCGTACGTCCTGATAAGGAAGCGCAGTATGGTTATCTGGAGCAATATGATGCCTTGAAGGAATACATCAAGGACCGTCCAAACTTCCACCTCGGAATCGGAACTGCTGTAGATGAATATAACAAGAAGGAACTGGTGTATGCTTTGACCAACAGCAACTTTAACGAGACTGTAGCCGGCAACGCCATGAAGATGTCTTCTTGTGTTGCTGATGATGGTAGCATGAATTTTGATAAAGTAAGTGAATATGTTAAGAATGCTACCGATGCAGGCCTTTCTGTTTATGGCCATACCTTGGCTTGGCATGCTCAGCAGCCTAACAAGTATCTGAAGGGACTGATTGCAGACAAGGAGTTACCTCCTTCTTCTAATGTCACACGTTGCTTGGTCATTAAGAATGCAGAGGCTGGTGGTCATTGGGATGCTCAATTATATTTCCCTGCTCAGTTATCTAAAGGGAAAAAGTATGTCTTTACAATGAATGCAAAAGCTACTGCTCCTTTTGACTTAATTCTATGGGGAGCTCCAGGTGATGCAGATTTAGGCTCGATTTCAGTAGGTACTCAATGGAATGAATATACCGTTAAATTTACTCCGTCAGCCAATTATGAGAACTTTGTTTTTGCTGCAGGTAAACTGGGCGGTGAACTGGACATCAAGTCTTTGAGTCTTTGTGAAGAAGGTTCTACCAATAATTTGATCGTAAATGGTGACATAAAAGGGAACGAAGTTCCTTGTAAAAAGCCTTATTCCTGGCATAAGGTAACTACAGAAATTCAAGAAGTGGCCGAAAGTCAAGTGGTTGAAATCCCTGTAAGTGTTGGGCATCTTACCTTTGATGATGGTCAGAACCTTGGTGGATGGGGTATGGATAATGCGCCAAAGATTGTAAATGGTGTTTGTGAGGTTGGTAACAACGCAGCCAAGAAAAACCCTTGGGATGCACAGGTTAACTATGAACCAGGTTTCGCTTTCGAGAATGGTAAAACCTATCACTTGAAGATGAAAATCAAGGGTTCTGTAGCTGGTGAATTTGGTGCTGGATTCCAGAATCCTGAAGGATACATAGGCTGTGGTGACTTCCCTACCATCAAGGTTACAACTGATTGGAAGGAAGTTGATGTGGCTACCACATGTAATGGTGACAATGCCTTGCGCCTGCTGCTGAATATCGGCAAATATGCGGGTACCCTCTATATTGATGATTTTGAAGTTTACTACACGAAGCCTTCAAATACTATTCCTCTTACAGATGAGGAAAAGAAGAAAGCACTTACTCCTGTTTTGCAGAAGTGGATTTACGGCATGATGGAAGCTACCGAGGGCAAGGTGAAGGCTTGGGATGTTGTAAACGAGGCCCTTTGTGGTGATGATAAGGATGGCGATGGTTACTACGATCTCCAGTCTGCCACACGTGGTACAGTTTCTCCAGATGATGCCAAGAACAATTTCTACTGGCAGGATTACCTGGGTGACCTTGATTATGTTCGCACTGCTGTAGCTGCAGCTCGCAAGGGCTTTGCTGATGCTGGTGGAAATCCTGAGGAGTTGAAGCTCTTCATCAATGATTATAACCTTGAAACTGCTTACGACCAGAACAAGAAGCTCAAGAGTCTGATTCATTGGATTGAGGAGTGGGAGAAGGACGGCGTTACCAAGATTGATGGTATTGGCAGTCAGATGCACGTTACTTGCAGCATGGATCCTGCTAAGCAGAAGGAAAATGAGGAAGCTTACGTGAACATGCTCAACCTGATGGTTGGTTCACAAAAGTTGGTTCGTATCTCTGAATTGGATATGGGCTTGGAGGTTAAGAAAGACGGCAAAGATATCCTGGTAAATACTACTGATATGACCGAGGAACAGCACAAGGCAATGCGTGCTTACTACGAGTTTATCGTCAAGAAGTATCTTGAGATTGTTCCTAAGGAGCAGCAGTGGGGTATCTGCCAGTGGTGTGCTACTGACAGTCCAGCCAATAGTGGTTGGCGTGCTGGTTTGCCAGTAGGCCTCTGGGATTTGGATTATTATCGCAAGCACACCTATGGTGGCTTTGCAGCAGGTCTTGGCGCTCCAGAATATTGGAACAACGCCAAGTAATTACTCTAAAAGACATTAGTTTTAGGTTTATCATACAAAGATTAACCGAAAAAAGATGTTAGTCGTTAAGGTTGGCTGTGTTGTGATGACACGGTCAACCTTTTTGCATTTTTTTAATGATGAAAATATTCTCTTTCTCCTATGTGTCATTCTTGAAAGAGATTGTCTAGTGTGACTTCGCTGTTTACTATACTTGAATGGATGCCATTGGCAACACCAAATGTTGTGACAAAGGTATTTACCAATGATTTTGTGCAATGGGTTCGGTCTCTGAATAATTCCATCCTATTGCGCAGCTTTATCTCATAATCTGCTGAAATTTTGTATTGGGCTTGACTAAATTTCATCTCGCAGAGGTTGATGACTCGGTCGGCACGCTCTATGATGAGATCTATTTGGGCTCCTCTCTGATTCTTGGTTTTGTCAGCCTTGTCAAACCAAATGTAAGCCTCGCTAGCCACGCCACCAATATTCAATGCCGTGCGTATTTGGCTGATATGGAACAAACAGAGTAATTCGAAAGTTAAACCTTGCCATGCCCCAACACTGTGAGAGAGATAATGCTTGCTCCACCATTGCTCATCAAAGGAGTCGATATTGGGCTCTATATACTTTAAATAAAATAAGGTATAAAAGTCTGTCAACTTATATAGGCGGTTTTGCGTCTTCTTGCCATAATATCTGAACTTCATGATGAAGTCACATCTCTCCAGATTCTTTAATATCTGGCACAACTTCTTTCCGTCCAGTTTGGCTGCTTTAGCAATTTCTGCATTTGTCATGCCGCCTTTATGATTAGCCAAGAGCCTGACCACCTTGATGTAATTGTCTGCATGAGTAAATAAGGCTCCATATAATTCGTCAAATTCTTGTCTTAGGGCCCCTCCCTTGTTAAAGCACAGGGCATCAACATTCTGTACAAGGCTAAGACTTGGATCTATTAAACTCAGATAAAAAGGAATGCCTCCAAAGAACATATAGCATTGGGCTATCTGGAAGCGATCCCAAGAGCATCCCCGCGATTTTAGGTATAGTTCTGTCTCATACAAAGTAAATGGGCGTAAATATATCTGGCAAGTGATGCGAGCATGCAGACCTCCTTGGTTTTCTATGAGCTTGTCTACCATCCATGATGTGGCAGAACCGCTAGCGATGAAAACTATATCGCGACGACGGGCTGCCCATCCATTCCAAAAGTTTTCAAATGCTGGGGTGAAGTCGGAACGCAAGGAATCTATCCAAGGCATTTCGTCTACAAAGATTATCTTTTTGCGGTCTTCTGGCAAGGATGACAGATATTCTTCCAAAACATCAAAGGCATCAAACCAATCTGATAATTTGCGAGCTGATGTCTCGCCCATGGCTTGTTTTAATGCTTTGGCAAAACTGCGCAATTGGGTGCGTTGGGGGAGATTGTGTCCTCCAACGAAAGTGAAGTCGTACTTCCGACCAAAGAATTCATCTACTAGATAAGTCTTGCCGATACGTCTTCTACCATAAACGATAACAAGTTCAGAGCGATCTGAGTCTATACAACGTTGAAGCTCTGCCTTTTCTTTATCTCGTCCGATTATTAAATCTGCTTTCATACTTCTAATGTTTTGGTTCGACTGCAAAATTACGATATTTTTCCTTAAAATGGCACGAAAACGCACTTTTTCTCACTTTTTTTTCGAGAAAAAGTGCGTTTTCGTGCCAAAACCTTTCATTTGGCTTCCCAGAGAAGGACGTGATGTATTAGCTCATCTGTATATTTTTCCTCTGTTTTGACCAAACATTTGGGGAATCTGGAATATTTGTTTATTTGACTTTTCCTGATTTCCTCTTCAAATAGGTTTGATGGTGTATCATTTTCGTTATAATGTTGGCTATCAAACCTATTTGGTACTTCTCACAAAGTATTTGTTATACCACGCAAAGTCTTTTTCAGCCTTTTCTGTTACTTTTGCAAACGGAAATGAGAAACATTTCAATTTTATAACTGGATTTTATTAACTTAATAACAAATTGTAAAGCTTATGAAAAAGTTATTTACTTTGATTGTAGCAGTTTTCATGGCTGTAAGTGTGAATGCTCAGACAGAGACTCCTCTTGTTTTGGGTGGTGATTGGAATGCAGGTTTTGCCGGCGATGCTGATGTTTATGACTTCACTATTAACAAGCAGTATGGTGCAGCAGAGTTTGCCTGCAATGTCAACTCTGCAGATTATCCTAAGTATATCCTCGAGTTCGAAGAACCGCTTCCTGCCAACTTCCAGGTGAACTATACTTGGAAGACTTCTGCTGATGCAGAAGGCGATGCAACTCCTGCCTACGGAAGAGCTGTGGGTGATGGAGCAACCAAGAAGTTTGAACTTCTTTTCGAGCAGGAGCATCCTTACATCGTGGGCGTAAGCGTACAGCATACCGATGCTGAGGAAGTGAACCTGAAGGTTAAGAAGATGATTTTGGTTGCCGCTGACGGTACTGAAAAGAAAATTAATGCCTCCTTCACCAGTTGGGGTGGTACTGATAACACAGTTGTTTATAAGGGTATAGTTTCTTTCGATAAACAGTACCAGCAGCTTGCTATCAATGGTTTGGCTGGCAAGAGTAATGTTACAGTCAAGGTGAAATTAGCTGAGCCAACCCCAAATGTTCAGATGTGTGTAGATTACGAGGATAATACATCTGAGTGGCCTTCATTCGGAGGCAGCGATGAGATTACTTTCACCACCAAGGAAGGTGTAGCCATCAAGAAAGTGGGTATCCAGTATATCGACCCAGAAAATAATCCAGCAAAGGTTTCTGTGCTCGGTGCCTGGTTGGTTGATACAACTACCGGCATTTCTAAGGTAGAGAATCTGAAGGTTGCTCAGGATGGCAAGTGCTTCAACCTCGCTGGTCAGCAGGTAGCCAAGGGTTACAAGGGCATTGTGATCAAGAATGGTAAAAAGATGGTTATCAAGTAATAGATGAGACGTTTTACAATGCTCGCATCGTACTATATATAATAATGTGTACGATGATGTAGAATCTATATAATATAAATATTAAACAAATGGTATAAAAAATCCCAGAATCGCTCTTCCAAGCAGTTCTGGGATTTATTATGGTGATATTTGTCATCAATATCTCCGCTATTATATTTTTTATGTATTGCTCAGATTCTTAATGATTTCCAAAGGTAGCTGGGTAGCTTTGGAAACCTGTTCGGCAGAAAGTCCCATTGCCAGTAATCGTTGTGCTGTTTCTGTGTTGGCCTCATGCTTGCCTTCTGCTCTACCTTTCTCCATACCTTTTTCCATACCTTTCTCCATGCCTTTCGCCATACCTTTTTCCATACCTTCCTTCATGCCCTTTTCCCTGCCTATTTCTATACCCTCCGCAAGACCTTCTTGTTTGCCTTCACGCTTAGCAGTGTCTACGGAATTCTTGAT
>UMKI01012828.1_pt1 | contig 19723 bp, 20 predicted proteins | sample 1966291 | NCBI WGS metagenome assembly UMKI01 (sample SAMEA4836174, study PRJEB28245) | human gut metagenome | biome: gut microbiome; material: fecal sample | place: Denmark | collected 2008 | reverse complement strand
ATTAGGATATATACACCGGCTATTTCCTGTTATAAATTCCAGTACAGTTGAACATGAAGAGAACAGCAGTGATATGCTTGCAGAACATCAAACATATCCTTAATTACGAGAACTGCATATATTACTCTTATGCCAAAAATTCTCAAACATATTCTTCAATACAGATATTGATATTGTAACTATATCCGTACTAACAATAGGAGGAATATATTATCTTATTTTACATGATAAACTTTCAGCGGAATTAATTAAAAAAAGAATCTGATAGACACCAAGTTATTAAGGCTATAAATAAATTATCAGAATAAACTTTAATAACACTTTGTTTCAGTACATGCAGGATAGCCTGGTTTACATGAACATTTTTTTTGTGTAGCCCACCTGCACATTTTACTTCGTCAGCAGGACCGTTTGAACTCTTCTCACCAGTATCTAATGCTTTTGCATTAGATAAAGCTAAATCTAAAACTGTTACTTCCTGTTGTGAGGAATATACATTATATTAATAATCGAAAATTAAAAAGGTTATTTTACTTGTCTTTTTGAAAATAGAGGTATTATTGGTTTATAGTTTAGACATTGACAGGGGGAAGCGGTTTAGGATTTATTATTCCTCTATACCACTTCTTTCCTGTTGATTCTTATTATATCAATTTAAATCCTTTACCGTCAGAGTCCAGCTTCCCCTCACGTGCCAGCCATCCTAATCCAAGATAGAGCGATTGGCTGGAAAGTTTGGTCAAGGTCAGTAATTCTTTTTCTGTCAATGTTTTCTCTGAGCTGTTGAGTGCGTTCCAAATCTTACCCGCACCGGTTCCTACAATATCAGGAGTAATGATTTCTATAGGTGATGTTACGGCTGTTTTCTTTATTGTAGTTTTTTTGCTTGTAGTTTTCTTGGTTGTTGCTTTTTTCTTGGTTGTTGTCATTGTAATATATTAGTTAAATTTTACAATGCAAAGATAAGAATTTTAAATATAACAAAGAAAAGAATGTGATTAAATATTCATCACTACGTTAAAAGATGAGGTACAGTATGAATCGTTCGGTATATAGTTTTCTTCATTTTCCGGCACCGGACATGACAGCAGGCGGATATATACTCACTGACGGACAGCATCAGCATGGGGGATATGCATACACAAAACGCAGGGGCGGTTTGCAATATCCATCCACATGCAATGCAGAGGGAGCAGGAGAGCCTTCCCCGCAGCAGAAAAAAGACAGGCGGTTTCATGGCGGTTCCGACATGAAAAGAGGCTCCGGAACAGTTATTTTGTTACACATGCACTACGTCGGTCGCAGTTTTCGCCTTCTGAATCCCCTTTACGTCCGTCCCTGCGCTTTCGGAGCGTTTTTCCGGCAGAAAATTTCACCATGCGGAAATTTTCTGCCGGAAACCGAAGGGAAAACGCGCAGACCCGCAGGAACGGGCGAACTTTGATGAAGAGGGGGGAAACTTCAGCCGGTCGGATGGTATCATAGATTTTCTTCTCCATCTTTTCCGGCCTACGGGACAGGATTTTCATGCCATTGTTCCAATGGGAATAATAGCAATTCCATCATGATCGGAGATTTTCTTACTTTATTGATGTTTTAGCAATTAAAGAACCGTCACCTGACAATATCTGTACTTGTTAAAAAAGAAAAATAAAAGATGTTTTGCATATTCCGTAAAAAATCGTATCTTTGCATAAGTGCGTTGTGCATCAGCGCATTTGATGCAAAGATGTAGAAATCAGAACGGTTGCCAATTCATTACCTCGTTTTTTGATGATGTACGTAAACTTTTTATTCTTAGTGGATTAGAAAATTCTTCCAAAAATAACATTTATTTCAAACGAAACCCTTGAACGGTTAAAGCAAATACATCAGGTTACTGATGAAAAGGCAGCCAATTGGAAGTTTAATAGGGATTTTGAAGCTCTTGAACGAACAAGAAAGCAATTGTTTACGACAGACAAACGTTGTTTGAAAATATCTACCATACAAAGTTTCAAGGGCTGGGAATCTCCTTCCGTTATAGTTATTCTAGAGAATGACATTGTTTTGCATAATACGACATTTCGCCCAATGTCGCCACAAACGATATATACGGCGATAACTCGTGCAAGGGAAAACATGTATATAATTAACATTGGTAATGATACTTATCACAACTTCTTCTACAATCAGACATTATGAATAGTTTCACAACAATAGAAAAATACGCCATCATAAAAGTTCTTTCACACATTATGAAAGCAGATGGTATCATTCATCCAAAAGAGGAGAGATACATGGATAAAACATATAGTGATTTTTCCATAACAATCAATGATATAGAGGATATCTCCAATATTGATGATATACAAACTAAACTTATAATCAGTGGAATGACTGATGAGAATAAAATTCTAGCTAAGGTTCTATTCGTTGGGATGGCTGAAGCAGATGGAACAATACACCCTAAGGAAACAGAAATCATAAACCAATTTTTTATTTGACAGTATTTTTATTTGGTAACATGTCAATTATTGCATGAAGAAAAAGTAAAATGATTATAATAAACAACGTCATAATATAACTATGATGCTTTATTTATGTGGCATAACATACAATTACTCCCAATCCCATCGTATAAACGAACAAAAATATCAGCAAGACTTTCATCCAGAAGTCGGAAAACCAAACGCCCTCATTCCGTTTGAGGATTTTGCGCATATTGGATTCATGTTCGGTGATAAGTTTTGATTGTTCGGCACGGTGATTTGCCAATACCGAAATCCAACTTTCTACAGAATGGTCTATAAGTTGCTTAAGCTTTGCAAGTTGGTCAGGGGTAATAGTTGTTTTAAATTTCGTGTCTCGTTCTGCTTTCACAATGGCATTGCAGATGCCGTTGACAATATTGTCACAACTGCCAGCTGCCGCTTTGAGCGCACCCTCAATGTGACATTCGGCAGCGATAGCTTTCTCCAAATCCTCATTGAACTTTATCAGCGTTTCTTTTGCCTCTCTGATTTCTACGAGAAGTTTATCTACTTCTGATTTTTCAGCCTCAATTTGCTGGTTGATTTCAACTTCTTCCAGCATATTGCTGACATTTAGAGGGGAAGTACCCCTTGATTTTCCTATACCCATATTCTTATATTTATAATAGTGAATTATCTGTGAAGCCCCTTCCTGCGTTTGCACATGCTGTTTGCCATTCTTGTACATCGGCGTGCCCATTCAAGTTCATCCTCATCCTTGTCTCGTCCCCAGCCTCCTGTGTCAGAACCGCCACCGCCACTTGATACCGCCATACTTGTAGCTGCATCTAAATACCCTGCAAAGAGTAAAAGAGCCGTATGTTGTATCTCTTCAATCTTAGCCAACGGATGAACTTCATCCAACGAACACTCCTGCCTGATGATATTGTCAGCGGTTTCGGGTATCTCCACATGGTAGCTGTGATATTCGTCTGTTGCTATATCATAGTGCCTTATAACAGGCTGTGGAGTCATCTTGGGTTGTACAACAGAATCAGCGTTGGCTGTCCGTGTTTGTTGGAGAATAGAATTTGTCGGCTCCGACTTCCTTTCCTGCGGATGCAGTTTTACCCAAGTAGCTTCTATCTTTGATGGAGTCAGATTTCTCCCGACACCCAACACGGATGATTTATAATTTGAGTTACCCCGTTTGATGGAATAACCATAAACTTTTCCCTTATCATTTTCTTGTATGTGTACTTTGTAACCCCGTTTTGTCAGTTCCATTTTGTATTGTCCCCAACTGAATTTGTCCATCGCACGAAGTATCTCCATACAACAGTTTGAGATTTCCTGCCTGTGCCGTATGCCGATTTCTTTGGGCTGTACCCATCCTCGTTTTTCGTTGATGATATTCGCAGCCATGACTGCCCTCTCACCAATCTTATGGCTATCGTTGATTTTTCCGTTCATATCCACACGGTTGGCATCAATGTGCAGGTGAAGAATGCCACTTTTAGAATCACGATGCAGGGCGGCTATGTATTGCGAACCTTTGAGATTGGTCTGCTTTGAGGAAGCCCGTTTGGTCTTTTGGGAAAGGTCTATGAAATCGAATACCCGGATGAACTCATCTGCCAAACGTACCCAGTCGTCCATCGTCCAGTTTCGGCTCTCTTCCTCGGATGGGGAAATTTCAATTCTTATCACGTTTCTGCCAAGAGGTCTGCCCTTGTCGATTTTCTCGGCAAACATTTTCTGCATGAGCATCATCCGACCGTACATCGCTTCCGGTGAAATATCATCGGGCAACAGGTTGGCTTTGACTATATCCGCTCTGTCTTTATTGACGGAATATCTTATGGCATTTGCGCCATGCGCTATGGTACTGGCTTTTGCTATCATAACGGGTAAGGAAATTTATTCGGTAAGATAATTCTCTATTTGGCTCCAGCGGTTGATTAGTTGCGTAGCAGCTCTCATCCATTGTTCCACAAACCGGGTATCGCTGAAATACATTGCACGTTTATCCGCTTGAATGGACTTTACTGCTGCCGCAATACGGATAAGGTCGCCCCTTGCATCCGTCAGGCTGCATAAGGCTTCTACCTCACGCTCAGACAGCCGTTGCCGTGGGTGCTGCCCTAAAGCAGTGCGGCGCACATAGTTGCTCATGGACAAACCGCAGGTCTTGGCAAGTTCTGCCGCCTTTGCATATTCCTGTTCCGTAACTCTGGCTTCAAGCCGCAGGGTACGTCTGATAACTTTCTTGTCGTTTTCATCATCAACTTCGTTGTCGGTATTCTTTTTCTTCTTCATGTTTTGTTATGTTATGGGTGAGACATCAATCTAAAAAGGGATAGCACGGTGGGAGCTTGCGACTGCCGGAATACGCCTATGTGGTACGAATAAGCGAAGCAAATTTGTGCGACATAGGAACTTCTTGCAAGACCCCACACAAAAATATAGGCATCATCGCCATATCCAATATGACTAAATCTGACTATCTGCCGAAATATCCTCATTAGATTCTTCCCCTGCCGTAGGCTGTGGAGGAGCCGAATTGGTAGGAACAGAAGAAAATGGAGAGAGCAGTTCGCCTTCGTCTGATATAATAGGCATTTTGCCTACGAAGGAAAAACTGCATCAGAAACTTAGGTTTCATTCATTACTTCTGTTTGTCTACACTCATTCGAGTTGGGTAAATTTCCCTCCATACGGCTATCCGAATCCTCCTGTGGAGTTATTGGTAAGACGGTTACCATATCATCAGATTGTGCGTAATCATTTGCTCCTTTTTCTTGCCGGTCTTTTAGTCGAACATAGAAAGGATTGTCTATTCGGTTGCCATCCAACATCCATGCCGATATACATTTCAGGGTATGAACGCTTGTTCGGTTGCTCTGCGTGGATGCGACAATTCCCAATTGGTTCATCTTGTCAAGTACACGGGATATGGTCTTCTTGTCATAGCCTAACTTGCAGGATAAATCCACTTCCGAAAGGATGGCTTGCCCCACTTGTAAGGTTGTGGAAAATCCTTTTATGGCATAATCGTTTTCTTTCAGCACTGCCGCTTCGATAAGTTGGTGCAGAATTTTCATGCGGTCAATGCCATACTTGCTCCCTGCCAGATATGCAAGTTGCTCTGACGAAAGCACTATACAATAATTCAAGTTTGTTTTCATCGTCTGTCAATTTTGAAGATGGTTTATAAATGGTGCAGCCAAAAGAGAAAGTCATCGGTGCATTCCGCATCCTCTCTCCGGCATATAATACTCCTAGTCGTATGCAATGTAGTCAAGCACATCTTGAAGCCTGTCAAGTTGACGGCTGTCTAATATACGGATGGCGGCAATGGTAATGTTCTGTGAAGCGATACGGCGGTGTTCACAATTCTGTTCTGATGTACTTCCGTCTCCATCGGCATGGACACTTCGCAGGTAATTGTTCACCGCCTCGGTCTGTTCCTTGCTTGGAAAGGTGGAGGGATAACGGTCTTGAACATACGTAACCATGTGGCTGACCGCATTTGCCAACAACGGGGCACGTTCTTGTAGTTGTTTGATAAGTTCTTCTTTTCTCATATTGTGATTTATATTGTCCCGCGTCCCAAGCTTTTTTATAACTTTCTATTTTGCTTACTTCCTGTTTTTATTCTTTTTCGAGGGCAAAAGGGGGACAAGGGGACATTAGTTTTTTCTTTTCCCTTATTTTGAAATTAGAATGGTAATTCCAGTTCACTTGGCAGTGTTGCGCAGGACTCTTCACTTGGAGCGTCCACCCTCACCCATGGGTATTTCGTCCGTCCCGTCTTATCGCAGTAGGCTGGATGCAGCCCCTTGACCTTCTCCTGTTCACTCCGTTTCCAATTGGGAAACATGGACATCAGGCGGTTGATGTATTGTGAAGTGTATTTGGATGGATTTCGTCTGACTAAATCATTGGGCAGTTCCTCTATAATCTGCCGGGCACAAACCATATTGAGTGAGGTCATTGTGGAATTTGGCTCTGAGTATGCCCCTTTCTGATAAGCCAGTCGTGTCGGAATCATCCAGCTTGCATATTGGATTGGAACCTCACGTTCCAGATACATTTCAATATCTTCCATAATGGGGTCAACAAGAATGTTGGAATGTTGCATCTGCACTTCGTTGGCCTCATTCTCCATGCCCGGCGACAAATAGAGTTTCATACCTTGCTTATAATATGTATATGCCTCTGCCCAAAGTTGAGGAACGGAACACTGCAAATCATCCAACCAATCTGACACATGACCGTTGCCTTTGACAGGGATAATCCACCATCGGCGGTTTCCATTATCTCCTTGCAGGAAGTTTGCCTCATTGGTGGTAGCCGCAAAAACATTGTGCCGCATGAACTCCACCACCTTATGCCCATAAGCCGGACGCATATAATCACTGCAACGGCTTAGAAAAGCCTTGGCAGCTTCCGCGTCATTCGCCCGTTTCAAACCATTCAACTCACTGATTTCAATAATCCAACCGTTGGTTATGGTCTCCACTTTCTCCTTGTCACCACTGGCGAAAGAGAATGAATCGTTGAACCATCTCCCACTGATGGCTTTGAAGAAGGTGCTTTTACCAATACCTTGGGGACCGGGCAAGGTCAGTACGTTGTCAAACTTGCAACCTGGATTGAATACTCTGGTTACAGCCGCCACAAACCAAAGTTTTGTCTGTTCCCTGACAAGCGGATTGTCCTCGGCTCCAAGATAATCTATGATGGTTGTGGCTATGCGAGGTTGTCCGTCCCATGTCTCTTGTGTGATGAATTCCTGTACAAGATTGAAACTCCGTTCAGAAGAAGTGGTCTTCAGTATCTCAAATACCTTGTTCTGCGTCAGGCGTATTCTGTATGTCCTTTCCAAATAGTCCTGTATCTTTCCTGCTGATTCTTCATCAATTTTGTTACCATTGACATTGCGGAACAAAGGGCAGAAACACACATCGTCCTGACAGAAGGTATCGTACCTTATCTGACTAAGATTCTCATCCAGTGTGAAAATAAGCCGGAGATTACTGATGGAACGAACCGGATTCCCGTAACTGTCTGTTGCCAGATTCTTTTTCCAATTCTCTTCCATACCGCTATTCTTTGATATGGATGCCACCAGATTCCTTTGCCAAAGCCAATGCAAGGTCTGCATCCACTACAATTTTTCGTCCTATCTGCGTGATGGCTTTGTCTATGATGCCGCTCTTCTTAATGCGGTTGGCGGTGGGTACGCTACAACCGAATACACGGGCGATACCCTCTATGCCATAGTAGTTGCCTTTGGATGCCATTTGGGGAGTGGCCACTTCTGTACTTTCCACGCTTTTGGTGATGAGAAAACATAGTTCCTCGCCTGTCATCATTGCGATGGGCTTTTGGAGTAGTTGGGTAAAATTGAGTTTTTCTTCCATACCTATACTTGTTTGGTTATTAAATACTTTAAGTCTCGGTTCAACTCTGTAAAACCGATTTCGCAAGCAAAGGTAGTGCATGAAACTCTATGTGTTGGTCGGTTTATTTATACCTTAATTTTACCGACCGTATTCCAACAGATGTTCGCAGAAAAAAAACGGATAGCTGGATTTCCCAACTACCCGTTATTGATAAAAAAGTCCGTCCATTGGTCAATCATTCGTTTAGCCTTGGTATAACTGTTTCCTCTTTGGGGTGAGTTCAAAGTAAGTTCCTTGATTTCCCCGTATCGCTTCTGTGGTATATCGTGCCCATAATGCCGTTGTGAGAACTGTTCGATGGCACGGTGGAATGTCATGTATCTTGTGGACGCTTTTATCTTGCCGGACTTTACCAATGATTTCAACAGATAAGCAAGACTTATATCCTCTGTATTCTCTTCAAGAAACAAACGGATACCCTGCTTGATACGTTCCTTGTCGCCCAAAAGAATATCATCCAATGATTGTATCACCTTTCTATTGCCTCGCCTGCCTTTTACTTTTCGTAAGGCAAACATCACCTCCTTCCAGAATTCCGGGGTACAGCCTTCTATGGTATCTTCCCAGTCTGCTTTGGTTTCTGTACCCATCTCTATACTTCTATTGGCAAGCATGGTAACACATGATTTTACCAAAAGCATATCGCCATGGTCAACCTCTTCGCTGTTCAGCAGACGGTTGAGTAACTTGGCCATACGGGACAAGCCATGGTCAAACACCACGAAATAATACATACAATAAACCAAATCCTCTTTCTTTTCCATTACACGGTCATACAGGTTAGCCATGAACCCACCAATGAACACCGCATAAGAGAGGAAAATAATTTGAGAGATATAGGTCAGGAACTGATAAACCATTTTTCTTTCCAGTTTGCTCAACAGATAACATCCTTTGCTGTTTCTCATGAACATATCTAATTGCCCAATCAAGTAGGACCTCACCCCCTGCGGCAGACGATTCCATATTTCAATAGGCGTTTCAGAATGCACCATCAACAGTCCCGATTTCGGAGAAGGAAACAATTCTACCGTACCTGTTTTCACATTGATGCCTATCCACAAACACTTGTTGGTGATACATCGGGCAATGGTCTTGGTATATTGGCCAGCCCATTGTTGGTTTGCAATGTCTGACACATCCTTGCCGTTTACAAAATCAGAGAGCCAGTTATACATCATCAAGGCTTCAGGTGGTACGCAATCCCGCATCATCAGATACATGTCCATCATAACTGATATGTTACCTTTAGCCACAGCATCTATGCGCTTACAAAAGTTGGCATACGCTTCCTCATTGGCCGATTTCCACGCACGGATAGCCATATCAGCAGTATCCTTTCTTTTGGAATAGGATTTTATCCTTTCTATGAAGTTTATCATCAGCATTACGGATTAAGGTTGTCTGAATAATTTAAGCAGTTCTTCTGTGGACATGATTGCCAGCTTCGCCAACAGAGCATCCCTTTCAGAAGAATTCTCCAAGTTTAGTAGTTTTGAATTGTTCTGCATCTGTATATCAAGAGGATAATGCTCAATGTAGATTTGAGTAATGGCATGATCAGAAGTTGAATGCCCCATGCTTTCAGAGATATAATCCATATCCACTCCGGCATTATGCAGATTAGTAGCAAACGAGTGTCGGCACCATGTGCCGGACGGACAGATGGACTTGTCCCAATTCAATGCCTCATGGCAAATCTTAATGACGCGGTCTTTCACGTTTGAATTCTCTTGCATAGTGTATTTGCGGCGTAACTCTTCCGTTTCCGCTCCTTTTAATATATCGGGGAACACAAAACCGTCCCGAGTCGGAGGTGCGGCTATCTCATCCAAGATATATCGTAAGGGAAGGATGATAGGGACTATTACCTCTGAGCCGTCAGCACTCCGTCGGGATGTTTTCTTTCGATTGAAGCGGAAAGCTTTGCCATTTGTCTGATAATAATAACTATTATAGGTCAAGCGGCCAGCATCAGCCATATTGAAACCGTTGCAAAGATATTGGGCAAGAAATAATCCCAATGAATAATGCGCACGTTGCACATATTCTTCCGACCAATGTTCTGGATACTTCTTTGATACGAAAAGGTTGTATAGTTCCGTCATCTGGTTTACGTTCAAGAAGCTCTGCTTGCGTTTTGCACTCTTGGGAATGCTCACAAGTCCTTTCTCTTTTTTGTTGGAAAAAGGATAGGGAACATCTTTGAGGTAGCCCTCATGCACACACCTGTTCCATACGGCACGGCAACAGCGCAAGTAGATGCCGGCCGTAGTGTCACTGATTTTACCGACAATCGCACCATTTTCGTCTTTTACTCCATTGTGCATACCATCCTTCCACTTCTGAAGTTCTGCCGCACAGATACAAAAGCCCTTAATTGCATTTTCTCCAAGAATCTTTCTGAATGATTTGAGCGAACACTCATAACTCTCTGCCGTGGTGAAACGTGCTCCTCCGTCTTCTGTACGCAATTCGTGAATGACTTGCTCCCATATACTAATAAAGGATTGTGATTGGGTTGTGTCCTCTTTGGATAGCCCCACTTCTTCACCCATGATACATTGACGTACCATCTCAAATGTCAGGATGCCGCCTTTGTTCAGGTTCATCAAGATTTCTTTGTACTTGGGGGCAATGGTATCTTTCCACTCCTTCTGAAATTTGTAGTTCTCACTTTTACATTTCGTCGCATTGCAGATGTCCGAGAACTTTTTCTCAGTAAAAGAACTTCCAACTGTAAAATAGAAGAACTTGCGGTCAATCGTGAAACGAAGAGATAATGGAAACTCACACGCATTCTTTCTGCGGGTACGTGAATCCAACACGATAGAGACAGAACAGTTACGCTCTTTGAAAAGAGACAATGACTTGGTTAATTTTTCCATTGCATTCATTGTTTATGTTCAACATAACCTCTGAATACAGCCGCTTTGCAATGTGAGGCGTACATATACAAAACGCTGCATATAACCACTGAGTCCCTATCCCTTGACGGATAAAAACATTGTCGTTATATGCAGCGGTGCAATCTCGTTGTCTTCTGTCGCTGACTGGTAACCGGGCTTCTGCTAATCGGTCTTAACCCCTGAAGCAACTCTCACGTATTGTTTGAAATAGAGTATCTTCCGACTAATACTCCCTCTACGCTTCGATTCATCGGAATGGGATGACCCTCCCACGATGGTTAGGCAAACTCACTTTTCCTTTTTATTTAGGAAAGAGCACATCTTGGTCATGGCTCGCCATAAATGCATTGCATTTACAAAGTTACAACATTATTCTGTAAATCAATATACAAATGGAGTATATTTGAGTTTATTTAATTATTTAATCGTAAAGTGTCGTCACACTAACAAAACTTCGGGTAAAGATGCTACAGGATTGCATGGAGCATCATAGAAATTCTATGTGTAAAACACGGTCAACTCAAACAGTTTGTTTACGCATTGTTTACGCAAAGGCAAGAAAAAAGGAGTTGCGAATTTCGTAACTCCTTGATTTTGAAAGTGGACCAGCCTGGGCTTGAACCAGGGACCTCCAGATTATGAGTCTTTTTGTAGGGTATTTCATGGAATTACATATTATATAAATATACTGATTGTCAGTACTTAATGTATTTTGTGGTTTGCAGGAAAATACGTATGTTTGCAGTAGTTTCCGTGCGAAAAGGTCACCTGAAGGTCACCAAAGAAAGCGGAATATCACTTGTAAATAAATATATTATGGAGAAGAAAGAAACGAATAAGGTCACTAAAACGGCAAAAATGGAAGCCAAAACCACTTCAAGGGGAGAAAAGTGCCTCGCCAAATTCACGGCTGCAAATGGCAACGTATATGGGTCGTTGACTCTTGACATACGAAAAGCAGGAGATTACTCGCAACCGCTTCCTGTGGCTGTGCGTGTGTGCCATGCTGGACAGAAGGTCTTTCTTCGTTTGGGCAAAACATACACTATGGAAGAATGGTTGACCTTGTGCGAATACGAGAAAAGTGGCCGTCGTGTTCAACTGACAGAGAGAAACGACATGAAAAATCTAATGGACAGGGTGGAACTTATCGCCAATCAACTTATCGCAGAAAACAACTTCTCTCTTCGCAAGCTGCAAGACAGATTTCAGGGTAAAAAAGATGATGACAGCACCATTATTACAGTGTGGGATTCATACATTCAATCTAAGACCAATGAGGGCAAGGCTGGTTCAGCCCGTTGTAGCAAAGATGTTCGTAACCGCTTTGTGAAAGACTTGGGGACGGATGTATCATTTGCTGACATTAACAGGGAGTTCGTCTTGAAGTGGGTGAAGATTATGAGGAAAAATGGACTGAGTACCACGACCATTGCCATCGCACTTCGTAGCTTCAGAACAATCATCAACATGTGTATCTCAAATGGTTTGATGAAAGGTGATACCAAGGAAATGTTCAAGGACACAGGTTACAATAAATCCCAAAGCCGCAAGCATGAGTTTCTTGATGTGGCTACCATGCGTAAACTTTATGACTTCTGGAAAGCAGGTGAGGCAAAAGACAAGGATGGGAACGAGTTGTTTCTTGGGCGAGAAAAGCATGCTATATTTCGCGACCTTGGATTATTCCTCTTTATGTATTTAGGCGATGGGCAAAATCTTGCTGATACTCTCCGTCTGACTTATGATGAACTATACTATGCCACTCATGGCAAACAGTTACGTTTTCTTCGTCATAAGACCCGGGAACGAAACGAGAGTGCCAGTGAGGTAATATTTCCTGTTACACCTGAGATACAAGAGATACTCAACCGATATGGTAATGCTCCAAAACTTGGGCGAAGGGTATTTCCCATAATGAGCGAACTTATTACCCCTGAACAGGAGATATGGGTTATCCAACGTTATAACAGATATATACGTGAGCACATGGCAAAAGTCGCTAAACTCATAGGATTGGAACAAACACCATCACCAACATGGGCAAGACATAGCTTTGCTACCAATCTCAATAATTCAGGTGTCGTACCTTATAAATATATAAGTGACAGCATGGGGCATAGTGGTGGCAGTGACATCACTTCCAACTACATAGGCGCCTATCCTCTTGCGAAGATGTTGGAGTACAATTATTATTTGCTTAATGAGAAGCCTAAAGAAACTGCCCCAGTTGTAGATAAGAAAGCTTTGTTGGAGATGCTGAAGGGCTTAAGCGAAGAGGAGAGGATGGAACTGATAGCTAATCTATCTGACTAATTATAGCTGTTTACCGCAAGAGCACCAAGTGAAATACCACAAAAACACGGAACAAAACACAGCAAAAATACCGAATGAAATACCGCAAAAAAGTGGATTTAATTACCACAAAAAACACGAATTAGCAATACAATTCGCAGGAAATGTGTATCTTTGCCATTGAAAAATATATTATATGAATTATTATAAAAGAACAGCCGATGCCCTGCTGCAAGATTTACTGGATGCATTTGGGGCAGTATTGATAGAAGGTCCCAAATGGTGCGGTAAAACCACTACGGCATCTCAACTTGCCAATAGCATCTTGAGAATGCAAGACCCAAGTATGCGTGAGGAGTATTTAGCCACAGCTAAAACTAAGCCGTCCATTCTGTTAAAAGGAGATACACCTCGTCTTATTGATGAGTGGCAAGATGCTCCAATGTTGTGGGATGCGGTACGAACAACTGTTGATGACCGCCAAATTCCCGGACAATTTATACTCACTGGTTCCAATGCTGTTGACAAATCTCAAATACATCATTCCGGAGCTGGTCGTATTGCCCGGCTGCGTATGTTGCCTATGAGCTTGTGGGAGTCGCAAGAATCTACGGGCGAAGTTTCATTGAAAGAACTTTTCAACAATCCTGATTATGATATTGACGGTAAAATGTCTAAGATGACCGTCGAAGACCTAATCTTTGCCGCATCCCGAGGTGGATGGCCGGCTTCTTTGTTGGCTCGTACTCCAAAAGCTCAATTACTAGTGGCAAAGAACTATGTTCAAACCATTTGTTCTGACGACGTTTCCGGTATTGATGGAAAGAAAAGAGATGCCAAACTGACCAGCATGATACTTCGGGCTTATGCCAGGAATGTTTCGACATTGGTCAAGAAAAAATCTCTTTTGGATGATGTAACCTCGTCTGGCGAAGTAAGTTGCCACGTAGATACATTTGATGATTATGTTTCGGCTTTAGAAAAACTATTTGTTATCCAGAACATAAGTGCATGGTGTCCTACCATAAGAAGCAAGACCGCTATCAGAAGCAGTGTAAAACGATGCTTCTGTGACCCTTCTATACCGATTGCCCTTTTGGGACTATCTCCCGAATCATTAAGTATGCAGCTTAGGACGTTTGGATTTATCTTTGAGCAGATGTGTATTCGTGACCTAAAGGCGTACACCATTGATTTGAACAGTCATGTATCTTACTACCATGACCGATACGACTTGGAAGCGGACATAGTGCTGCATTTGGAAGATGGACGTTATGCTCTCATTGAGTGCAAACTTGGTAGTAGCGAAATTGATGAAGGAGCTAAACACTTACTCGAACTCAAAAGGCTGATACAGGAGCACAATAAAACGGAGAAGCAGGTGCCTATTCGGGAGCCGGACTTGCTTATTGTGATGACGGGTGGAACAATGGCATACTCTCGTCCCGATGGAGTTAAAGTAATTCCTTTGGCATGTCTCAAAGATTAACCATTTAGCGAAACTGTTTATATGGACAATAATATGAAGGGACTTTTCCCTGATAAGTTTCATCTTCAAGCGAAAATGCAGGAATGGCTTGAAGCGAATCAAGAAATCTATACAGACTTTAAGAGTAAGATTCAATCAATCTTAAAGAACCTGTTGTGCGATAACTACAGTAAACAGATAGATGATGAGGCAAACAAGTTACAAAGCATAATCCTGGAGATAATGACCACAGAAGAAGGGGTTACTACCGATGAGTTGATTGACAAATTCTCCAATGCCATAAAAGATGGGAATGTGTCTGCCTGCTGCTTGTATTGCTATTTGGAATTGGACAATGGGTTTAAGGAAATAGAATATGCCATGAGCAAATTTGAGCAATCAGAGGATGCAAAATACATTAAAGAAGGCATTCATGCCTATTGGGAGGATAAGAAACGTGAAACTCAAGAAGCAGTTAACAAGGATTTGAATTTGCTCAGCCTGCGTCGCTGGCACTATGAACACCCCGGAGACTATCAAGAATTTACAAATCTTTTTGCCAAAGCATACGAAGGTGATATGACTTTCATTCTTAAAGGCATGTCTTACTTGGTAGAAATGCTGTCTCTCAATGGGATTAAGGGCATTACAGAATTACTTGAAAGCCTTTGTCCTGGGACTGAAAGCTACAATAAAGCTCAATTTGGAAGCAATTACCAGCAAGTCCATGAGAAACTGACAGCCTTGTTTGCTTCTACATTTAATCAAGAGGTTACGAAACAAAAACTCCTGCATAACAATCCTTTCATGTGTAGTACGTTCTACTGGATGATATTTGACGATGGTTTTGTGAAGATGGGAGATTTACTCTCCAAAACAATGATGGGAGAAAACTCGTCTGTCTGGCAGAAAGGTTTTGGTGGGCAATTTATACGCTCTTTAATGCTTACCAGTTTTGACAAAGCGGCTTATACCAAAGGGGCATGGAAAACTATGGGTAAAAATGGTGGGGCAAAAGAGGTAGTCAGTTCCACCTTGCAGGAGTCTAAAGGTCGCCGTGGACGCAAGCAAGTCTGTGTCCTGCTTGAAGAAATGCTTATACAACCTTATGCGGAACTTCTTACCAATGGGATAGAGACAATACTCACCGAATGGATGGAAACGAATGCTACAGACTCCGTTCTTGCCTACATTTTTGCTGCGTTGACTAATGGCGGTTTGCTTAATGACTCTTATAATTACCGAACTTTTCATACTGCCATTCTGGAGAAGTTTCCAGCCCTTGGATTCAAATTTGGTTTTGATTGGGCAGAAGCTCTTTATAGTGCCATTATCAATGAACATGGCGACTATAGCTATAATTTGAACTTATCAGAACAGTCTGTTCGGTTAGGAAAAGAACAAGCCAAGATGATGAGTATAAGGTTACGTACACTGCTTTCTTCAGATATGTATTGATTTCATGGTAAAAGATAGCTCTATTTAGTTAAAACTCCTATTTATAGACAACAATGAGAATTTTATGAAAAACAAAATCATAGAAGTAGATGGAAAATTCTATCTTATGGATTTCTCCAACAAATCTTTTATTGAAGTATCTGATTATAAATCCCCCAAAGATGGCATATTGACTCCATTTTCATGCATTATGGATAGAAAAGAGTATACCTTCTGTAATGAAACTATGTATCAAATAACAAAAAAATGGGGATGTATAAATAGTAAGAATGAGGTGGTTATACCTTGTATTTATGATAACATGAAGGTTTTTGATGATGTTTGTCATGCTGAAATAAAATACAAGAAATGCTATTTCAACATGGATGGGACACCAATATTTGGTGATAGGATTAATGGCATAAGGAAAACCGCAATATTTATGGGATGGGAATACGTTGAAGATTTTGAAGGCAAAGCAATCTCTATTGGAAAGAAAGATGGGAAATATGGTATCTTAAGAGTAGATGGTAGCTGTTTCTTGTTGCCTGAATATGATAGTATTCATATTGATTGGTCGAACAAATGTATTTCAAGAAGACAAAGTGATAAGACTACACAAATATTGTTTTTTAAGCAGAAGGAGTGCTGGTATCCAATACCTAAAGACTATACTTTTTGCAGAAGAGAATGCAATCTTTATGTATTGCAAAAGGGCAACAAATATGCTGCGATTAACGACAATTATGAAATTATAGTTCCTCCATTCTTTGATAACATAAAAGTTTTTGACAATATCGTTATAGCCTCATTTAAAGGTCGAAAAGGTGCCATAAGTAGAGAATATATTACAAAAGAACCTTATTGTGACATTATGGTTCCTTTTATATATGATGATGTAAAAATCGGCATAGGCTCATGGAGATACCCACAACATCTGATAATTATAAAAGATAATAGGCAAGGAATCTATAGTATACAAGAGAGAAATGTTATTTTAGAACCCGTTATTGATAATAAGTTCCACCTATATACTGATACTATAGGGGAAAATGCAATTGGATTCCATACAGTAGATGGCACATATGGATTTATAGATTTTGAAGGGAACATTCTTTTTCATATTGAAAAAAATCTTTATATCGAAGGAAAAAGGTCTTCAATATCTGCGCCTGTATATTTCAAATACGGAGGCTTTAAGGACGGAATTGTTCGTGTTGACAGAGGTAATTTTTGCGAAGAATATGATAAAAACGGAAATCTGATAAAAAAGAAATGGACACGTCCTCTATCGGATGATACTCCATACGATTATAAAGAAGAAACTTGGGATGCAATGACAGATGGAATGTATGGTGATATACCAAGTAATTTTGATGGAGATTATAGTTTTATGGGGGAGTAGTAAACAGGTAAGTTAAAGAAATCCCTTGTTTTGTTAAAAGCACCTCGGCAGAAATCGACACGATTTTTACCGAGGTGCTTTCTTTGTGTTCTATAATAATTTCGCGGCATAATCATCTAAACAACATATTATGCAAGGAAATTTTATCATGTTACAGAAGGATGACCTCAAGCAGGTTGTTTCCGAATTAGTGGAAGAGTTGGTAGGAAAGAAATCCCAGCCCGATTTGACATCAGAAGAGAGTGACGAATACTATACGCGCGACCAAGTATGCGAACGGCTTCACATCACTTACACCACTTTGTGGCGTATGCAGAAAGAGGGTACAATCATCGTTCACAAGTTAGGTGGACGTAATCTTTACTCAAAAAGAGAGATTGCTTCACTTGTGAAATCGAAAGTACAGGGGTCTGGCTGTAGTGAATTGAATGTATAATCCCAAGCGAAACAATATGGAAGAATTATATATTCGGGTAGGCACCACAATATATAAGGTAGTGCAGCAGCCTTTGGTCGATGGTACAACTATCACCCGCCGGATTCAATGGAGCTTTGGCACTATCCGGCAGGACTATGGAAAAAACAATATTCCTTCCATCACAAAGTATAATGGCTTTTGTACAGTACCGAGTCATATTAACTATCAAAAAGAAGTTGCAGGCTTCTACAATCTTTACGAGCCGATAACCCATATCCCTGTGGAGGGCGATTTCAAGCATATCCGCTCGTTGGTGGAACATATCTTCGGTGAACAATATGAGTTGGGAATGGATTACCTCCAACTATTATACTTGAAACCAACGCAGAAGCTGCCGATACTCCTGTTGGTTTCGGAAGAACGGAATACGGGAAAGAGTACATTCTTGAATTTTCTGAAAGCATTGTTTCAGGAGAATGTCACGTTCAATACCAACGAGGATTTTCGCAGCCAGTTTAATGCGGATTGGGCGGGTAAACTGATGATTGTCGTGGATGAGGTGCTGCTCAACCGCCGTGAGGATAGCGAACGGTTGAAGAACCTTAGCACAGCCCATTCCTATAAAATGGAATCCAAAGGAAAAGACCGTTATGAAGTGCAGTTCTTCGCTAAGTTCGTGCTGTGTTCCAATAACGAGAATTTCCCCGTTTACATTGAGCCGGAGGAAACACGTTATTGGGTGAGAAAGGTTAGCAGATTGGAGAAGGATGATACTTCGTTTCTACAGAAATTGAAAAACGAAATCCCAGCATTTCTACACTATCTGTTGCATCGTGACTTGACAACCAAAGAAGAAAGTCGAATGTGGTTTTCGCCATCACTCATACGCACGGAAGCATTGGAGAAAATCATCCGCTGCAACCGGAGCCGCATAGAACTTGACATGGCTGAACTGCTGCTCGACATCATGGACTGCATGCAGGTGGATGTGGTGGATTTCTGCATCAACGACCTATTGGCGTTATTCAACTATTCAATGGTAAAGGTGGAACGCCATCAGGTGAGGAATGTCCTGCAACAATGCTGGAAGCTGGAGCCTGCCCCTAATGCGCTGTCTTATTCCACCTACCAAATATCTGTGCTGCCGGGGCAGAAGTATTCTGTTTCACCCAAGAAAGTGGGACGCTTTTATACCGTTACCCGTGAAAAGTTGAAGGACTACCGTTGAATTTGTTGAATTTGATGAAATATAGGGAGAAAAATATGAACAAGGCTTATATGATTCAACAATAGTCTCAACAGTTTTCAACAGAAATTGCTGGCCAAAAGAGAAAAGTAGAATTCTAAACCGTTGGATGCGATTTCTATTTTCCCTTTTGTCAGTTCTCTCTCAACAAAGTCAACAAAATCAACGAGAAATAAGCAATTACAAGACTCCTAAAATAACAGTCACATGAAGAAAAAAGATTTAATACCAATTATCGCGCAGCACAATCCTCTCTTGGCAAATGCGGTCTGCCGAATGGTTGACTACATCCAAGACCGATGGGCAGCACCGTACCCCTCAAAAGAACAGACGGATGCGGTCAATGCCTACCTCCGCTCCGTCCATGCGGACGGTGACGGCACGATGAGCGAGAACAACATCGCCCACCGCAGGATTGCCACGCAGAAGATAACCATCAGTGCCATCCGGGTGCTTGACCACGACCAGCTTGACCGTTTGCAGGATGTGCTGAACCGCATCGCAGCGGACAGGAAATACCACATGCCGGAACAAAGGTATGGCATGGGCAGGTAGTTGACCAGTGTAACACCTGTAAATATCATAAACTATGTGCAAGAACGAACAGACCATACATTACTG
>UMKI01025892.1_pt1 | contig 21666 bp, 19 predicted proteins | sample 1966291 | NCBI WGS metagenome assembly UMKI01 (sample SAMEA4836174, study PRJEB28245) | human gut metagenome | biome: gut microbiome; material: fecal sample | place: Denmark | collected 2008 | reverse complement strand
CAATAACCTCACGGTTACCACTAAAATTTTATAATGCGGAAAAATAAATATTACCAAATATTATTAAGGTAGATTATAGAATTACTCTTATTTATTATTCGTTTTTATAATCTCCACATTTTAGCATCTTTTTACAGAATCCAAGAACTATTAATAAAAAAGGAACAATATTTTGATGTATATCAAAATATTGTTCCTTTTTATTTATATTTCATTTTCTTCCATTAATTTTAGTTTTTTTCGCCAATAACGTGAATAAACTACACCAAGTGGATTGTGAGCAAGTACTCTATCTTTTGCAACTAATGTAGTTACAGGACCATTACAATTTTTGTTAAATATAGCATCATGACCTACACATAAACCACAGGAAATAAATAAATCACAACCTGCTTGATTTAAAAATTCAGCTTGATATTTAGGATTACACATACTTTCTGTTGCACTTTGGGGATTTATTTTTTTCAAACCTAATTTATCTTTTGCTATCGCACAATTTTTACAGCAAATAGATACTACTTCAAATTCACGTGCTAAAAATTTATTAATCAAATAAGCTTCTTTATTTAAACCGATACAAAAAGCTAGACCTAATTTTTTATAGCCCATTTGACGCGCAAATTCCGCCGTTTCCTCAAGCCGTGTCAGCTGGCTGTAATACGTCGCTTCCACAAAAGCCGCCGCCTGCATGATTTTATGTTCTTCTTCGCTGTAAGAATTTATAATCTGTTTTTCGTCAACTTTGGTGCAGCTTATGCCTTTGGCCGCACAGATATGATTTTTGCAGTCTGCACAATTGCCTATCATAGTTCATCCCGCCTTTGCGTATTTTCTAAATCCAGTATAGCATTTTTTCTTATCGTGTTGTCAACGAATAATACATGCCTTTTTTGCTTATCAGTTCGGTATAAGTGCCGCTTTCGCAAATTCTGCCGTCGTCCATGATGTTGATTACATCGGCAATTTTTGTATTTTCCAGTTTATGCGTTATCATCAGCACAGTCTTCGTTTGAGCCAGCTCTTTTATTGTCTGCAATATCACTTTTTCCGTTTCATTGTCTAAGGCGGAAGTTGCTTCATCAAAAATATATATGATAATCTTTTTAGAATCTATATTTAATAAAATTATTGATCAAGTGCTACATTAATAGATACTATTTTATGATTTTTTACTCCAAATATCACATACATGAGGCAATGTGAGCCATTATATTGATAGCATTTTATACCTTTATCATAAAAAATATAGTAATCAGAACCATACATATCTTTCATTACATTTTCATTCATTCCTACAGATATTCCAGTTGGCAAATTCCAACCGTTATTTGCTGTTGATATAATGCTTTTTACATATAAATTGCCAGGTTTTCCATAAGTAGTTATAACAAGATCTTTACCATATAAAATAATTTTGCCATTAGATATAATTTTTGTGGGTTCTCCGTATATACTTTGAACATATGAAATAGAATTACATGGAGAAATTCCTCCTAATGAAATTTGTTCAATAGTAAATCTCGTTTGAGCAGATGATATTACATGTATACTAAACAATATTATAAAAATAAAAAAAATACGTTTCATAAAATCACTCTTTTCACAATTATAATTAATCTTAAAAGTTACTTTATATTAGACCATCTTGCTTCTTGTTGAGTACGATATACTTCATTTAAAAGATTATTATATTTTTTATCTTCAATATATAAATTTAAAGCTTCTTGATATGTTCGTGCTCTATTTTCTTTAATATATTGAATGAGATTTTTAATTATATAACTATTTGCATATTTTTTGTCAATAAAATTATGTGGTGCGTTAATAAATATTTCATCAATTTTATATTCAATATCTTTCAGTTCTCTTTCCAATATTGATTTTGAATGCTTCAGTCGTGATCTATTGATAATATTAATAAAAATAGGAAATCCTATACAAAATAAAAAAATACTAGTCCAACTATATTGATTTATAAAACTATAAATATATGCTAAAAAAGGAATACTTAATAAATAAGAAATACCTAAAATTATCCATATTATAAAAAGTAAAATAATAAAATAAATTGTTGTCATAAAACCAGAAAAGCCTTTTACAAATTCGCCTTGATTTTCTAGTTTCCATTTTAAATGTTTTTTCTGTTTATAATATGGTTCTGCTAGACGAAAGTATTCATATAAACGTTCTAATTCTGACAATAGTTGTTTTGTTTCTATTGGTGGCATATAATCAGCACATTTTGTATGAATATTTTCTTTATTCGATAAATTTTGGTAATTCTCAGTATATTTCATAATATCCCTCCTATATAAAATTACAGCATTTGAAATTTTTTATTATTATCTAAAATTAGTATACATCATGTTTCGTTCTTATACAATAATAAAGGCTACAATAATAAAATTCATTACTGTAGCCTTTGAAATATATTTTACTGTTCACCAATCATTTTTACTTCTGGATAAAGTTTCACGCCATGAGCTTTATAAACTCTATCTTGTACTTCTTTGATTAAATCAAGTACATCTTGAGCTGTTGCTCCACCGATATTAACTACAAAACCAGCATGTTTTTTAGAAACTTGCGCACCACCAACTGTGAGACCTTTTAAACCTGTTTGGTCAATTAAAGTCCCTGCAAAATATCCAGGTGGGCGTTTAAAAGTACTACCTGCACTTGGATATTCAAGTGGTTGTTTTGTTTCTCTACGATTAGTCAAATCTGCCATTTTAGCTAAAATCTCATCTTGATTTCCTTCTTGTAATTCCAATTCAACTTCTAAAATCAAATTATCATTATCTTGGAAAATACTATGACGATAAGAAAATTGAGCTTCTTCATTTGTATAATATACGAGGTTTCCTTCTTTATCAATAGCACTAACGCGATGAACTACATTTTTTATTTCACCATCATAAGCACCAGCATTCATGAAGATACAACCACCGATACTACCTGGGATACCCACTGCAAATTCAAGACCTGTAAGTGAAGCTTCACCTGCAAATTTAGAAACATCAACCATTAAAGCACCACATTGAGCTTTAATGAAATTACCATCTCTTGTAATTTTAGCAAAACGTTCATTTAAATTTACAACAATACCACGAATACCTTTATCCATGACTAACAAATTAGAGCCATTGCCAAGCATTGTAAGTGGTACATCATATTCTTTTACTATTTTTATAACAGCGATAGCTTCTTCAACTGTTGAAGGCATTACAAAGCAATCAGCTGGACCGCCAATTTGAAATGTAGTATGTTTAGACATTGGCTCATCTATTAACACACTATCTTCTGGCAAAATTTGTTTTAATTTAGCTATACATTCATTTAATTTTTGCATTATTTATGCTCCTATCAATCTAAATGATCAAAACCAACTTGTTTTAAATTTGCATAATCAAGTTGTCGCATAGCCTCATAGGCAATTACAGCCACAGAATTAGATAAATTTAAAGAACGTGATTCACTTATCATCGGTATGCGAATGCAATCGTCCCAATGTTCTTTTAAAATACTTTCAGGAATGCCTGCTGTTTCTTTACCAAAAACAAGCATATCATCCATGCCATAAGTTACATCACTGTGTACATGATTGGCTTTTGTTGTAGCATAATGAAATTTATGACCTTTATATTTTTCTAAAACTTCATCAAAGTTTTCATGATAATGCACTTTTACTAAATGCCAATAATCAAGACCTGCTCTTTTTAAATATTTATCATCAGTAGAAAAACCAAGTGGTTTTACTAAATGAAGTTCAATACCTGTATTTGCACAAAGACGTGCAATATTACCAGTATTTGCTGGAATTTCAGGTTCAATCAAAACAATATGCACTTATTTTCACCAGCCTTATTAAAGAAGCACTTTATGAGAAAGATTTACTCTACCTTGACGGTCAATTTCTGTAACTTTTACTTCTAATTCATCGCCAATATTTACAACATCTTCTACTTTTCCTACGCGTTCTTTTGCTAATTGAGAAATATGGCACAAGCCTTCTTTACCTGGTAAGATTTCTACAAATGCACCGAAATTCATAATGCGTGTAACTTTACCTTTATAAACTGCACCAACTTCAACTTCAGCAGTTAAAGCATTGATCATATCTTGAGCTTTCTGTGCAGATTCAGCACCTACTGCTGTGATAAATACATTACCATCATCATGAATATCGATTTGTACACCAGTTTCATCAATTATTTTTTTAATTGTTTTTCCGCCTGGTCCAATTACATCGCGAATTTTATCAGTAGGGATTTTCATGCTATTTACACGTGGAGCGTATGGAGATAATTCTTTATTTGGTTCACTGATACATTCAAGCATTTTGCTTAAGATAAATTCACGGCCACGTTTTGCTTGAGCAAGAGCAGCTGCTAAAATTTCTCTGCTAAGACCATCTACTTTGATATCCATTTGAATAGCTGTGATACCATCTGGAGTACCTGCTACTTTGAAGTCCATATCACCAAGAGCATCTTCCATACCTTGGATATCTGTTAAAATTGTGTAAGCATCGCCATCTTTTACTAAGCCCATTGCACAACCAGATACTGGTTTTTTAATAGGTACACCAGCATGCATTAAGGAAAGTGTACTACCGCATACACTACCCATGGAGCTAGAACCATTGGATTCTAAAACTTCAGATACAAGGCGAAGTGTATAAGGGAATTCTTCTACAGAAGGAATAACTGGCACTAATGCACGTTCTGCAAGCGCACCATGACCGATTTCACGACGACCTGGGCTACGCATTGGACGAGCTTCACCAACGGAATAACCTGGGAAATTATAATGATGGATATAACGTTTAGATGTATCATCACCGATACCATCAATTACTTGTTCATCACCTAAAGCGCCAAGTGTAGTAACATTTAAAATCTGAGTCTGTCCACGAGTGAAAAGTGCACTACCATGTGTACGAGGTAAAATACCTACTTCACAGCTAATAGGACGAACTTCTTCTAAGCCACGACCATCTGGACGAATTTTTTCATGAGTGATCATGTGACGTACAATGCCTTTTAAAGTTTTGTAGAGCACATAATCTATTTCCATATCCATTTCTGGGTAAAGTTCTAAGAAATGTTCTTTCGCTTGTGCTTTTACTTCTGCTACATGTTCATCACGGCGAAGTTTATCAGCATCACGAACAGCAGCATCAAATTTATCATAAGTGTATTCATGAATAGCATTTACAAGTTCTTCTGGAACAGTAAATAATTTTGGCTGATGTTTTTCTTTACCGCATTTTTCCATCATTTCTTGCTGGAATTTTACTAAGCGTTTGATTTCTTCATGACCAAATAAAATAGCATCAAGAACTACTTCTTCGGATAATTCATTTGCACCAGCTTCAACCATCATTACAGCATCATAAGAACCTGCTACAGTCAAGTTTAAATCAGATTTTTCACGCTGTTCAACTGTTGGATTGATAACAAATTCGCCATCAATGCGACCAACACGAACACCAGCGATTGGCCCTAAAAATGGAATATCAGAAATAGAAAGTGCACAAGATGCACCAATCATACCAGCAATTTCTGGAGCATTATCTTGTTCTACAGATAAAACTGTAGCTACAATCTGAACATCATTTCTATAACCTTCTGGGAATAATGGACGAATAGGTCTGTCGATTAAACGGCTATTTAAGATAGCAGATTCAGCAGGACGACCTTCTCTTTTTATAAAACCGCCAGGTATTTTACCAACAGCGTACATTTTTTCTTCATAATCAACTGTTAAAGGGAAAAAATCTACTCCCTCACGTGGCTCAGCAGAAGCTGTTGCTGTTACTAAAACGACAGTTTCACCATATCTAACTAATACAGCGCCATTTGCTTGTTTCGCCATTTTGCCTGTTTCTACAACAAAACTGCGACCGCCAAGTGTTGTTTCAAAAGTATACATAACTTACCTCCTATTTATGTATTTATCAATATTTTAATCTTTGTGTCTATACCTATTTTAACTTAAAATCAAGCAAACTAAAAGAAAAAGCGGGAAAGGCTCCCGCTTTTTCAATTAATTATTTACGTAAATTTAATTTTGCAATAAGAGCACGATAACGTTCTACATCGATATCATATAAATAGCTTAAAAGTCTTCTACGATGACCAACCATTTTTAATAAGCCACGACGGGAATGATGGTCTTTTTTATTGTTTTTAAGATGTTCAGTAAGATATGCGATACGTGCAGTTAATAAAGCAACCTGTACTTCTGGGGATCCAGTGTCACCTTCATGAGTAGCGTTATCTTGAATGATTTGTAATTTTTGTTCTTGAGTTAACATTAAAATATCCTCCTAAATTTTATTTCTCCCGAATCCACGACAGCGTTGGAGTTTCGCTTACCCTAGAATGGGAATGTCTTTTGCATACAAAAATTAATATATCATAAATAAATATTACTGTAAAGAAAAAGATTAATGCTTTTATTTTAAGGATAAATATATATTTCAACTTTTTTAGATAATTGTTACAATATACCTAAACCATTTTATTGTCAGAAAGGAATTTTGTCATGCTAAAAAATAAAAAATTTGCTTTTTTTGATATGGACGGCACTTTAATTGACTCTGTTGGCATCTGGAACCAAATCGACCAAAAACTCATTGAAAAATTAGCCAATAAAACAATTGATGAAACAACTGTGCAAAACGACCGTGATACACAATTAAAAAAATTCAATGCACAACCAAATCCTTATTTATGTTATTGCCAATATCTCAAGGATAAATATTCAGCTCAAATTTCAGCTGAAGAAATCATCAAATTGCGTTATGAAATAGCTCAAGATTTTCTCCAAAATATAATCGATTATAAACCACAAGCTGACTTAGTCATCAAAAAATTAAAAGCAAAGAATTTTATGCTTGCTATAACAACAACTACAAAACGCACAAATATGGATATATATCGCACTTTAAATAAAAATATCAACGCCAAAGCTCCACTTGATGAATATTTTGATTTAATCTACACACGTGAAGATGTAAGCAAAATCAAACCAGATCCTGAAGTTTATCAAAAAGCTATGCAAAAATTTAATGCCAAACCAGAAGAATGTATCGTCTTTGAAGATTCATTAATCGGTATTGAAGCTGCTAAAAAAGCTGGTATTGAAACCATTGCTATTTATGACAAATATTCTGATGCTGATACAAAGGCAATAAAATCACAAGCTGATTTTTATCTCCACGATTATACAGAACTTTTATCCTCTATTGATGAATTATAAACAAAAAAGGTTATGCAAAAGCATAACCTTTTTTTATTAATCGATTTCTATACCTTTTGTTTCTGGAACAGTGAACCACATAAAAATAAGTGCTATTGGATAAATAACAAATACAAGACTCATTGCTCCTATCAAGCTTCCACCTGTTGCCAAATAACCAATTATAGCAGGACCAAAACCAGATAGACCACGACCTGTACCAAAAATTATATTTTCTGCAGTAGAACGTGCTTCAGATGGATAATTTTCAGCAATAACTGCACCATAACCACCCATCATACCATTTACAGTGAAACCTAATAAGAAACTTCCCCATAATAAACTTGCTTGGCTTGTAAAGAAAAAGAAATAAATTACACAGTAAATTGTTCCACCAATATACCAAAGTGCAAAAGTCTTTTTACGTCCAATTTTATCTGCCAAAATACCAAATAAAATTATACCTAAAACCATACCAGCAATAGATATTACCATCCAACCACTTGTCTGCGCTAAACTATAGCCATATTTTTGAGATAAAATTGTTGGCATCCAGCTAAATATCGCATAATAGCCAAAGTTTTGCACTAAACACATCACTGTAAGCCCTATTGTTGTCGCTGTTATTCTCTTTGTAGTGAATAATTTTTTAAGTGGCATACCTGCCAAATAATAATATTCTTTTTGTTCTTTTTCAGTGATAGTTCCATTTTCTTTTTTAGCAATCAATTCTTGCTGACGCTGTTTTTTACGTTGCCACAAAATCGGTTCTTTAAGATGCATACGTACATAAATTGCGATGAGTGCAGGAACTAAGCCTACAAGAAATACTGCACGCCAGCCAAACATTGGCACAATTATAGCTGGTATAACTGCTGCTAATAATACACCGCCTTGCCAACCAAGTGCTACCCATGAAGTAGCTCTTGCTCGCATATCAGGTGCCCATGTTTCAGTAACAATCGCCATACCAATACCAAATTCACCACCGATACCAAGACCAATGATAAAACGTAAAACAAGCAATACTGTATAATTATCAACAAAATACATCAAGAATGTGGCTACCGCAAATAAAATTATCGAAAAAGATAATATCTTTGTACGTCCATATTTATCTGCTAACAGTCCAAAAATATATGAACCAATCCACATACCAATCGTTGTTGCTAAAGTTAAATTCCCAGCTTCTGCTGTAGTAAGTCCAAAATCTTTAATAATAAAAACTAAAATAAATGATAATAAAAACATATCCAGACCATCAGCTGCATATCCTAATACAGCACCTATTAATGTCTTAATATAATGGTCTGCTTCTCCTTCTACATGTTTTTCCTTCGCCATAAAAATTCTCCTCTTATTATCTATACTATCTTTGTCCAAATATATATATGTACAAAAATACATATATAACTAATACTTAATGTCATATATGTATTTTTTGCAAACTTAAATATCCCAATGAATTTTTTCTGGTGAAGGGCAAGCATGGTCAATCGTATTTAAAATCCATGCGACATTATTATGAGTAGCACTAAAAGCTTTTTCTATAGCAGGCTTATATTTTTCAGGAATATCCATAAAAGATAAAGCCTTTCTCATATAATTTAAAGCTTCCTCTTTCATCAGACCGGTAGCCATTAATTGAGCTTTAAAACGATAACCATAATATAAATAACTATTATGTTTCACGTCTAAATTCTCAAATACGCGAATTTTTTCATCGATTTCGTTTTCAGCTGTTTCAATATCTTGCTTATTATATAATAAATTCCAACGGTCAGCCCAAACTTCTCCACGTAGAATATATTTATATAAATAATCTGTAGACTCTACTAATTGCACAGCTAAATTTATATAGTGAAGAGCATCATCATATTTTTTATCTTCACGAAGGCAAGAAGATAATCTTTGCAAAGCATAAACTTTTTCTTCTACCTGTTCAGGATTTTCTTCATCTATTTCTACTTCAACAACAGAACGAAACAACTCTATTGCTTCATCATGTTTTTTCAATTCTGGCATTGCCAAAAAATGAGCTAGACGTGCTCTACTTCTCCAATCATCAAAACCGCCAGCAAATAAACTAGCAGGTGGACTCGCAGGTGAATCCATTACATAATGTGTAAGTTCATGAAACTCATGACTGTTCATGTAAAAACCTCCTAATATTCATCCTATTTCTCAATATTGACTTTATATATAATCTAATATATGTTGAATATATTAAATATATTTTATCATATATTACTTATAAGGCAAAAGAGAGGTTTTTTTCATGAAAATAGGTTTTATTGGTATTGGTTTAATGGGTGGTCCTTTAGCTCGAAATCTTATTCGTGCCGGCAAAGAAGTTTATATTTATGGCAGAAATCAACAACATATAAATAAAGTATTAAGTGCTGGCACTACAGGAAAAGCTGTAAAAAATATTAACGATTTAGCTATTTGCGATATTATTTTTACATGTTTGCCACTTCCACAAACAGTAAAATCAATCATGATAGAAAATAATGGCTTACTCAATCAATTAAAATCTGGCTCTATCTATATTGATACTAGTACTATCGACCCTAGTACTGCTATAGAAATAGAACAATATGCTATTCATCATAATGTCCATTATATAGCTTGTACTTTAGGATTAGGTCCTGCACAAGCTGAAACAGCTTCTGAGCCATTATTTGTTGGTGGCAATAAAGAAATATTTACAAAAATAATGCCTATTTTAAACTTAATTGGTTCTCCTGTTCATTACTTAGGTGGTGTAGTTCAGGCTTATGCTTTCAAAATAATCAGTAACATGATTGGTATGACTAATCTTGCAATACTTGCTGAAGGTATTCATCTAGCACAAAAAGCTAATATAGATATTGAACAATTTTTAACATTATTAGCACAAACAGGAGGAGATTCTAATCAATTAAGTCGCAGAGGTCCAGCCATAGCTAATAATGATTTTAGCAATCGCTTTGCTGTTGATTTAACTTTAAAAGATTTAACTCTTGGTTGTAATATGGCTAAAGATTTTAATTATACTCCTATATTTAGTCAAAAATCCCGTGAACTTTATCAAAAAGCTTCTGAACAAGGTTATGGTGCAGAAGATTGTTGTGCTATTTATAAAGTCCTTGAATAAAATAATTCTAAAAACTAAAAGAGATTATGGTTTATTATCCAAACCATAATCTCTTTTTTATTCTCAAAACAATATAATTCTTATTTTTTGTTTTCTAAATAATGAGGAAGCCATGCAGAAAATAATGCTACTATTGGCACTGTTAAAATAACGCCAAAGCTACCAGATATCCCTTGCATAATTTCTATACCAATAGAATTTGAATTTATCAATTGCAAATATGGTAAATCATATACATAATCTAATACCCATACACCAAGAGAGCCACCAAAGAAAGCTAAAATAAGTGTTGTTGACATTGTACCCATAATATCTCGTCCAACATTCATACCGCTTTTAAATAATTCTTTAGGTGTTAATGCTGGATTTTTAACATGCAATTCTTGCACTGCTGAAGATACATCCATCGCTATATCCATTACAGCACCTAAACTTGCAAATAAAACACCAGCAAAAAGTAATTGACCTACATCAATTAAAGTATTCTGTCCAATAAATAATAATGCTTCAATATTGGATACATTATAACCTGAAAGTGATGTGAAATAGCCAAAAATATCTGCTGTCAAACCTGCAATCAATAAACCAAAAAAAGTTGCCAAAATAGCAGATAAAGCTTTTATCGTAAAACCATTAATCAAGCAAATAGTCATAGCTGTAACAATTGTCGCTGTAAAAATAGCAGCTAAAGATGGAGAAGTTCCCTTCATTATCATAGGGAAAAATACAAATACAAAACAAATGAAACTAAAAATAAGTGCAATTGCCGATTTTACACCTTTTTTCCCACCAATAATACAAAGTGAAATCAAGAAAATAGCTATAAAAATATATATTGGCATAGAACGGTCTACATTATATACAGTAGTAACATGTAATTGCCCCACTACACTAGAAATAGTGATTACTTCTAATCCTGGCTTACATGCTGTTCCAAATAATAATCCATTAGGACTATTTGCCTCCAAAATCTGCCCTTTTTGTGGTCCAGTTTCCATCTGTAATAATACAACTTGGTCGCCCACACGAGAACCATCTTCTTGTATATTATCTTTTAAAACTTCCACTACTGTTGCTTTTTCAAAAGCGCGCCCTTGTGTATTTACTAAAGTTGGTTTTTCTACCTGATTATACGATTGTAAAAAGAAAAATCCACCTATTAATATGCAAATAATTATAATCCCACGAACCCAAATATTTTTTAACAAATTCATAAAAAATTCCTCTCTTATTATCATTATATTAATTTCTTTAATGTAAAAACTGCGGTAAAGCATATACTTTACCGCAGTTAGAGAAAAATTAAATCTTACTTATTATCTCTTAATAATGCTATAAGCTTCATCGATTGGTGTGCCTGTTTGAGCATCATATGTGTTAATAGTAAATTTATCATCAGTAATATTGATTACAGAATATGTTGGTCTCCAAGTCTGGCTACGAGCAGCTACATAATCTTGTTGCTGTTCAATTAAATTATAGAATTTAGAACCAGTTGCAGAGTTAGAAGTCATGTAGAATACACCTTCTGGATTTACTAAAGTGCCTTGTTTCATATCAGCAATAGTGTAGCAACGATTTTGAGAAGTATAGTATTCTTTGAAAGCACTGTCAGATTTTAATTTATTATCAAGTACTTTATGGTCTTGTCCATGTTGACCTACTTTATATTCTGCAAAATCATCATATTGTTTACCATCACTTGTAAGCTGATAAGTACGAGCATAAGTATGGTCATGACCTTGTAATACTACGTCGATATCATTTGCATCAAAGATAGGTGTTAATTGGTTACGTAAAATAATACCATCAGAGTCAGAGTGGTCTAAACCTGAACCGTAGATATCTTGATGCATTACAACAATACGCCATTTTGCATTTGGATTTTCTTTTACTGCTTTTTCTACTAAAGCTTTATGGTCAGCTGCATTATAGTTATTAGCATTGATGACAATGAATAAAGCACTGCCATAAGTATAATAATATCCATGACCTGCAACTGTAGAATTAGTTTCTGCTGTAAATGGATTTGGCACATTGAAGTGATTTTGATAGCTAGTAGTCAAGCAATCATGGTTACCAATAGCTACTGCTTGTGGTAAATTGCGGAAAGCTGTTGCAGATAAATATCCGGAGTATTCATATTCCTGTAATAAATGTTTTTCAGCATTATTACCAGCTGGTTCATTAATTTGGTCACCAGGAGATACTAAGAAATTAATTTCTGGATGTTGTGCTAAAGCACTATTTAATGTTTTATTCCAGTTATAAGCATCATTTCTAGCTGCAACATCTTCACTTTGTTCTACAGCACTTTCATTTGGAACTTGACCTTTAGAAGCACCAATCTGTGGGTCACCTACATACATAAATGAGAAATTATGTGGATCGCCTGTTTTATATTCATGAGCTTGTTGCCATTTACCATTTAATTTTACCTGATAATAATATGTAGTATTTGGTTCAAAGCCATCAGCTGTTACTTTATTGCTATAATACTGCACACCATTGATTACAGTACCTTCTGTACAAGTACCTTTAAATTCTTTAGCGTTTTTCATATCTTTATTATCAGCAATACGCACTACAGCTTCATTTGCTTTTTCTTTAGAATACCAACCAAAATTTAATTTAGAAAAATCGGAGCCTGGAATTAAAGCAACTTGTTCATAATTTGTTTTAATTTTATCCCAGTTAGCTTTCCAATCTGCCCAATCTGTATGTTCTGATACAGCTGTTTTAGTAGTAAAAGCTGGTGTTAAAGAAGCATCATTCCATTGTTCTGTTGCCGCATAAACAGTTAAAGAGCCTACACTAAGTGCTGCACTTAAGCATAAAGCTAACATTCTTTTTTTATTTTTTTTCAAATAAAACACAAAAGTCACTCTCCTTAGTTCTAATCAAAAGTAAGATAATTTCTATATCTTTTGTAGATATATTTATTCTATATTTTATTTTTAAAAATACTGTAAACGTAACGTAAAATTTAAATAAATATATACAAAAATAACTGTAAAATAAAAGTGATAAGAAAAATTCTTATCACTTTTATATCAAATCATCATTTATTTTTTTACAATTGTATAGGAGCTATCTATTGCTTCGCCTGTTTCTACATCATAAGTATTAACAGTGAAACTATCTTTTGTAATGTTGATTACAGAATAAGATGGTCTCCAATTTTGACTACGAGCTGCTACATAATCTTGTTGTTCTGGAATTAAATTATAGAATTTAGAACCAGTTGCAGAGTTAGAAGTCAAATAAAATACACCTTCTGGATTTACAACTGTACCTTGTGATTTATCTGCTATATTGTAGCAAAGATTTTGAGATTTATAATATGCTCTGAATACGCCATCTTTTTCAAAGCGTTCATCAAAATTATCGTGGTTAAATCCACCTTGATCTTGTTTGTATTCTAAGAATTCATCATGTGCCTGTCCATCACTTGTAAGCTGATAAGTACGTGCATAGCTATGATCATGACCTTGTAATACTACATCAATATCATTTGCATCAAAAATTGGTGTTAATTGTGTACGCAAGATAATGCCATCAGAATCTGAATGGTCTAAACCTGAACCATAAATATCTTGGTGCATTACAACAATACGCCATTTTGCATTTGGATTTTCTTTGATAGCTTTTTCAATCAAAGCTTTATGGTCTGCTGCATTATAGTTATTAGCATTAATAACAATGAATAAAGCATTACCATAACTATAAAAATATCCGTTACCAGCAGGTGTTGGTGTAGATTCTTCAAGGAATGGATTTGGATTATTGAAGTGATTTTGATAGCTTGCAGAGCTACAATCATGGTTACCAATAGCTACTGCCTGTGGTAAATTGCGAAGTACAGAGGCGGAAAGATATCCAGAATATTGGTCTTCTTGTTCTTTTAAATCTTTTGCGTCTTCATTACCTTTTACACTTACCTGGTCACCAGGGGATACTAAAAAGTCAATTTCTGGATGTTGTTCCATTGCTTTATTTAAAGTTACATTCCAGTTATAAGAGTCATTTCTAGCAGCTAAATCGTTACCTAATTTTTTACCATTAGATTCTGCATTTTTTTGTTTATATGAAGAACCAATCTGTGGGTCACCTACAAACATAAAGCTAAAATTATCTGGATCACCTGTTTTATATTCTTGAGCTTGTTGCCATTCACCATTTAATTTTACTTGATAATAATATGTGCTATTTGGTTTAAAACCATCAGCTGTTACTTTATTGCTATAATACTGCACACCATTGATTACAGTACCTTCTGTACAAGTACCTTTAAATTCTTTGGCATTTTTCATTTCTTTATTATCAGCAATACGTACCATTGCTTTATCTGTTTTTTCTTTAGAATACCAACCAAAATTTAATTTAGAAAAATCAGCGCCTGGTGTAAGTGCTACCTGTTCATAATTTGTTTTTAAATTATCCCAGCCAGCTTTCCACTGTTCCCAATTAGTATTATCAGAAATAGGTGTTTTAGTTTCTACCATTGGTTTTGTAGAAGCATCATTCCAATATTCTGTTGCCGCATAAGCTGTTAAAGAGCCTACACTTAAAGCTGCACTTAAACAAAGTGCAATCATTTGCTTTCTTCTTTTTTTTAAATAAAACATTCTCATTGCTCCAAATCTCTAATAAATAATATTCTCTTTAAGTGATATACTTCCACCACTTTCGCTAATAACTACAAGTGAAAGTTTCTTGCTCTATAAGGTTAAAATTTAAATTTTAAGCTAGTATATACAGTATTAGCATCTGTATCTGTCTTTAAATCCTTACCGTCAAAATATAAAAGTGAACCTATTACATTTTGAGTAAATACATATTCTACACCAGCTACAAGTCCTTTTTGACCTTCTGCAGCCTCATCATAACCTGTTTCAATAGTTACATTTTCACCGAGATGACGATATCCTATATATGCTCCCCAAGAACCTGCATCTTTTGCATTTGCGCCTTTATACTGTACTTCTACACTACCTGCTTTATCATAGCTATTAGCATCAGCATTTTGTAAATATTGACCAACTAATGCTATATTTTTATCAAAATTATATTTGCCACCTGCATACCATAAATTAGCTTTATTATCATCAACGTCTAAATCTAATTCAACATCTTTATCTAATCCACTCAATAAAATATAACCTGCATTGAGTGCTAAATTATCGTTTGGTGTGTAATCAAATTGTACACCATAGTAATCAGCAGTGATATCTTTTGCTGTTTTACCATCAGGGATTTCACCATCATGATCATTTTCACTATAGCGACCAATAGCTATATTTGTATTAAATATATCACTACCAAAATCTGCTGTCATACCAGAAATTTCATCATCAAAAATCATGCCCTGACAAATATCTAAAGAAGTTCTACCAGCTGTTACTGTTGCACCAAATAAAGGTCCTTCTACATATGCCTTACTTACTTTTACACCATCTGCATTGCTATCTGTTTCTGGATACATTGTATATTCAATTTTAGCATTAGCAGTCCAATCACTATCACCAATATAAGCTTTTGGTTCAAGTTTAAATTCTAATTTATTAGAGCGTTTATCTTTTCCTTCATCATGATTTTCCTGCGAATATTTATATTTTAATTCGCCTTTCCATTTTATATTGTCGGATTTTTTCTCTAAATCTGCAACGCGCACACCTAAATTATCCAATTCATCAGCAAATTCAACAGCCAATTTATCAACAATTGCTTTGTCTGCTTTTTCAAGATCAGTTCTTGCCATAGCTCGTGCTACGATCTGTGCCATTTCATAACGAGTCATAGTATTTTGACCTTGATATGTACCATCTGGATAGCCATCAATCACGCCATCATTAGCAAGTGTAGTAACTGCATCATATGCCCAACTATCAGCTGGCACATCACTAAATGGATTAGTTGCTGCAAAAGATGTACTTGCTATTCCCATCATTAAACTTGCGGTGATTGCACTTGTAATAAGCTTTTTCTTAAACATTAAATATTCCTCCAAAAATGATTAATATACTTTACCTAAAAAAAGTAAAAACAAATTTGCTCAAAATAACTCCGATTAATTTTTCAGAGAAATATTTCAAAACGGTTACTATTATAAAAAGATTTTTTTAAATTTAAATCAATAGTTTGTAAAAACTATATTAAGGATATGTAAAAAATATGTAACAAAATATATTTAAATAAAATAAAAGTAAAATTTCACGCTATATTTATTTTTATATGCCAATACTATAAAATATTAAATATCATATACTTCATAATATTAAATTAGAAAAGTAGGTGTTTCTATGCGAATATTATTTGCTGAAGATGATAAAAGATTATCTAAAATGATTGATTTTCTTCTAAAAAAAGAAAATTACATTGTAGATTGTGTATATAATGGACAAGATGCTATTGATTATGCTAATTTATCAGATTATGATATCATCATTTTAGATTGGATGATGCCTTTAAAATCCGGTATCGAAGTATGTAGATATCTGCGAGCAAAAAATAATCAAACTGCTATTTTAATGTTAACAGCTAGGGATTCTCTTGAAGATAAAATTGATGGTTTAGATAGTGGAGCCGATGATTATTTAGCCAAACCATTTGAATTTCCAGAGCTACTAGCTAGAATAAGAGCTCTATCTCGTCGCATCAACAAAACATTTTATAATGATATCATTGAATATAACAATCTAAAATTAAATTGTTGCAATGCTATTTTGACTTATAAACAAATAGAAGTATCTTTAAGCCCTAGAGAAAATCAACTCATGGAATTATTAATTAGAAATACACATCAAATTTTACCTCGTGAACAAATTATTGATAAAATCTGGGGATATGATACTAATATAAATTCCAATACTTTAGATGTAACAATAAAATCTCTACGTCAAAAATTAACTAAATTATCATTAAGTGATTGTATTCATACCATTCGTGGTATCGGTTATAAATTTGAAATGGATATATAATATGTTTACAAAATTCAAAGAAAAAATCGTTAAAGATTATTGCTATCTTACTGTATTACTATTATTATTTGTATCATTTTCTTTATATATTGTAGGTTTTTCTATATCGTATAAAAGCCAATTATCTCATATAAAAATGCTCGCTATTGAAGAAAGTGAAGACTTATTTTATAAAATCAACACTAAGGATTTAAAAAATTTTCCTAAAGATGATGATAACTCGCCTGAAGAAGATAATTATTTCAATAAAATTTTCATCTATGGATATACCAAAGACCATCAATTAGTATTTGAACATAATAATATGGAATGGTCTGAAAAATTTATCACTAAAATTATTAATGATAATTCACTTTCTTTTCATAAGGTATATTTTGATTTTAATTTAGTTGATAATCACCATTTGAAATATTTAATTTATATGCGTTATCCACTCTTAGAAAATAATGTATTTTTAGGTGAAGTCTATGTTGGCATAGAAATAACTCATTGGGTGCGTGAACAAATTCGCATATTCTTCATTTTATTAATAATTATTTCTCTATCCTTATTTTTTGTGCGCTATGTCGCTTATAAAATGGCAAATAAAGCTATGCAACCTGTCGTTCAATCGTTTGAGCAACAAAAACAGTTTATTGCCAATGCCTCTCATGAATTGCGAACGCCTTTAAGCATTATAATGTCTGGATTAACTGTATTAAAAACAGATGATGAAAATAATCTCTCTAAATTTTCCATAGATACTATTGATGATATTAATGATGAAAGTTTAAAAATGAAAAAACTCATTGACAATTTGTTATTATCTGCAAGAAATACTAATAATACATTAACTGTGCATAGCACTAAATTTAACCTCAACAATCTCATCAATAAAATCTACACTAAATTTTCTTTATTAGCTAAAAATAAGCAAATAACCCTCAAAATTTCTAACCCTCCAGATATTTTTATAACAGCTGATATGTCTCATATTGAACAAATATTAGCCATCTTAGTGGATAATGCTATTAAATACAGTGATGAAAATAGTTCTATTTTTATCACTATAACAGAAGATAAACAGTGTATAAAAATTGCCATCAAAGATAGTGGTCCTGGCATATCCATTGAAGACTTACCGCATATATTTAAGCCATTTTATCGTGCTAATAATACTCGCACTTATTATGGTAATGGTCTTGGTTTATCAATAGCTCAAATACTCGCTCAAAAAAATCACAGTAATATTCTCGTTGAAAATAATAAAGAAAAAGGTTCTTGTTTTACTTTAATAATCTCTAAAAATTAATATTGTATTTTTTATTTTCACTTCAGCTTTTTTTCAGAATGCTCCTTTATGATTTTCTTAAATTAATCATAAAGGAGTTATTTTTATGAAATCGCAGCAAACTTCATCTCAATTATTCGACTTTAAAAATCTCGACAAAACTTCTATTTTTACTATAGCTATAATCTTCATAATTTTATATCTCTGGCATCTTGGTCTATACCCCTTGATAAACCCTGACGAAGGTAGATATGCTGAAATTCCTCGCGAAATGCTTGCTAATAAAAATTTCATTACTCCACATTTAAATGGCGTAGAGTATTTTGAAAAACCAGCCCTTCAATACTGGATTACAGCTTTTTTTATGTATATATTTGGCGAAAATGAATTTGCCGTGCGTTTATTTCCTGCTCTATGTGCTTTAGGGGGTATATATTTAACAGGATATTTAGCTACTAAGATGTTTAATCGCCAAACAGGTTTTCTAGCTAGCATTATAATTGGCAGTTCTTTTCTTTATTTAATTATAGGCTCTTTAAATATCTTAGATATGGCAATATCTTTTTTCATCACCCTATCTATGGTGAGTTATTATCAATTTAGCACTACATTAAAATCAAAATATCTATATATATTTTACGCTTCTATGGCTTTTGGTACTCTGACAAAAGGTCTAATCGCTATTGTTTTAACCATTACCATTATATTTTGTTATTGTTTGCTCACTAAAAATTTAAAACTACTATTGAAAAGTATTTCTCTTATCGGTATATTAATTTTTCTCGTGATTTGTGTGCCATGGTTTTATTTAGTTTGCAAAGATAATCCAGACTTCTTCTATTTCTTTTTTATCCATGAACATTTTTTACGCTATTTAACTAAAGTTCATGACCGTTATCAACCTTTTTATTTCTTTATACCTTGTATCATTTTAGGAATTTTCCCATGGACTGGATTTTTTATCTCCTCTTTATTATCCAAATCACCAAAAAGAACATGGTATAAATTTATAACTAATCCTCATAGACATAAATATATTTATTTATGTCTATGGTTTAGTATAATTTTTGTTTTTTACTCCATGTCAGACTCTAAACTCGTACCTTATATAGTTCCTTGTTTGATGCCTATGGCTATATTGATTAGTCGTCATTTAAATCACATTTCTTATCAGACAACTAAAATAAAAATTGCTCTATTCATTAACGCTTTTATTTCCCTGCTCATCATTGTTGCTTTAATCGTAATAGCTATTAAAAGCGATTTCATCAGTTTAGAGGAATTTATCTTTTCTGGCAGTTTCATCATTTTAGTGCTATTCATCTCTAATCTAATAATATTTATATCTTGGTATAAATATAAAAATTTCTCACAAATAATCGCAATTTATGCTATATCTGCTATTTTATTTAGCTTTTCTTTGCAACCTGTAATCACACAAGTGGCCCAACATCGCACAGGAAAAGAAATTGCTCAAGTAGTAAATACTTTAAAAACAAAAGATACGCTAATAATCTCCTATAAAGATTATCTTCAAGATTTACCATTTTATACAAAATCCCGCATTGCCATTTACGATTATCTAGGTGAATTAGAATTTGGCTCTAAACACGATAGCGGACAGGGCTGGTTCTTTAACAAAGAAGAATTTCTGTCCACATGGCAACAAAATCCTTATGCGATATTAGTCGTTCCTCAAAAATATAAACAAGAATGTTTAGCTGAATTAAATGATGAAAATGCTGTTATTTACTTTGAAACTAATAAATATTTAATCATCACTCATAACTAAATAAAAAAGCATGTTAAAGATTACGAAATTCAACATAACCTTTAACATGCTATTTTTTATTTAAAACTCAAATTTTTCTACTGCACCATCATGAGTTAAGATAAATTTTTCCTGTTGAGGAATATTTCCTCTTTTATCCTTAGGTGGAATAATTTCATATTTTTCTAAAGCTTGTATACATGCTGTATTTAAATCTTGATATTCTTCTTCACTTAAACCTAAATCAGATTTTTCAGCAGGTAACACAGGATAAGCCTGTATTATTTTGCCCTGCTCGTCCATGATATATTCCACTACTATGATAATAGCTTCGCCTTCTGGTACTAAATTATAATCATAAACAGGCTTTTCTTTATGTTTATAAGTTGGCATTAAATCCTTAGAATCTTTTACATCGCTAAAATTCAATACAAGATTTTCTTTTGATATCTCTTTAACTACAATTTTTGTATCTTTATATGTGCGAAACTTGTGTCTAGGTTCTTTTTTTACTACAGGTTCTGGCTTTTTTTCTTCTGGTGGATTAATTGTTTCTATTGGTGGTTTTTGCTTTTCTAATTCTTCTTCATCAACAACTATTTCCGATTGAGCATTGCTGTCTTCTGCCTCTTCAACTACTATATCATTTGACTCGTCCTCTTGAGTTATTCCAATATCTACATACGTAATATCTTCATCAGCAGAGGATTGTAGCATTGATTTTTCGTTTAATTCTTTTGTTATATTATTCATAACATATCCACCTAGAGCAAAAATCCCTACATGCAAAACGATAGATATTACTAATCCTACTTTTACATAATCTTTAGCTTTCATCATAAAATCCTTCTATGTTCAAATTAATAATATAATTTTATCAAGAACGATATAATAAAAATACTCCCAAGCAAATGATGATGATACCACCTATTTTATTCAAAGTCATTGACTCGCCAAAATAAAAATAGCCCACAAAAGCAGCTATGATATAACCTATGCTTAAAAATGGATAAGCATAACTTACTTCTACTCGTGAAAGTACCATAAGCCAAACAACAAAACTTATCACATAGAAAATAAGCCCAGACCATACATAAATATTTGTGCTAGCTTTTAAAACCATGGTCAATATGGAATTAATATCTACTTGTATGCTTCCTATCTGCGACATGCCTTTTTTTAAAACTAATTGAGCAGCTGCATTTAACAATACACCTGTTAATCTGAACCTCCCACGACTAAAGTCGTGGGGTTCTCG
>UMKI01037848.1_pt1 | contig 22598 bp, 20 predicted proteins | sample 1966291 | NCBI WGS metagenome assembly UMKI01 (sample SAMEA4836174, study PRJEB28245) | human gut metagenome | biome: gut microbiome; material: fecal sample | place: Denmark | collected 2008 | reverse complement strand
ACATATAAATATTAAGACAATGATTAAATTGAACGCAACAGTTTGCGGAAACATCGTTAGTTCCGCAGAAGAAAAGACGGCAAATGATGGCAGTAAGTTTATTTCTTTTGCCATAGTAACAGCAATTCAAGGCAGTGACCAAACAGTTAAGGAATTGCATATTAATGTCTCAGCACCTTTTAATTCCGAGACAATGAACCACTATTCTGCTGGTCGAAGAGTCACTGTTAACGGTATTGCTCACATAAGAAAGAACCAGAATGTTGAGTATTGGAACATGCGCACCGACAAGGAGGCAGAGTTTAACGAATCAACAGTACCTGACCGCTTGGAGGGCAGTATGGAGTTCTTGGGTAAGATAGGTAAGAAGGGTATCGAAGACCGTAAGAGCAAGAAAGGTAAGGACTTTCAGACTTTTTCAGCTTTCTCTTCTGATAAGAATGGAGAGAACCGTGAATTTACATGGGTAAACTTCGTTGTTCTCAATCCTATTCATGCAGACTATTTCGCAGCTGAGAAATATGTCGAAGTGCATGGTGACCTACGCTTAAATGTTTACAAGAGCAACTTGCATATAGAATGCTCAGTTAAATCTGTTGCAGCTTGGGATGTTAGCAAGAAGGAAGATGGCACAGCAGCGCAAGCACAGCAGTAAGCACCTTATCATATCCTTTGGCTATGTAGTAGGGGTGTTGTCACTTGGAACAATAACAGCAGCATATCTGTTATTATCCAGAAATAAATAGTTAATAAATTATGGAAATGGCATCAATGAATAGTTGGTGCTATTTCTTTCTTGTAGAAATAATTATGGCAAAACAAAAGACAAAGAATATTATGAACCGCTTTTTGCAGGGGTGGCAACAGATCTTTGGTGGTGACAGACAGGAAGAGGTACAGGACAAGCTAAAGTCATTCCCTCAGAACCGTTATTTTCGTCCTGAGGAGTTGGATTTTCTGTCAAATAATAGAAGCTTGACCACAATCGAGAAATGGGCGGTAGCTACTGGCAAATGGGCTTTTGAGCAAAGCAAGGATAAATTCTCTGATTGCAAGTATGCTTCTGTAAAATGGCAGGATGGTCTTATGGCAACATGGGTTGATGGAAGAATCATCCCAGACACACCAAGCAGACAGGCTGAGAAGTTGGCTCTCCTGAAAGAAGAAGGTTTTGAAATACCAGATAAGTATGAGAAGGTTATCACCAATTACGAGGCAAGCCGTCTTGTAGGCAATTATTTTTCCAACGGAAATGATGTCGTGAAAGTTGAAGACTACGATAAAGGACACTTGGTTGCAGATACTCCTAAACTTATTCTTCAACGATGGAATAAGGACAACCTTTCTTCTGCCAAAGAAACTATAGGGTATGTCGATTTTAAAGAAGAACTTGGTAGAAGCATGGTGACTATGAGCGATATTGACAAACAAGAATTTGTTAATAAGCTTACTAATATGGAGCAAGGCAAGCAACTGTTCAATAAAGTCATCGAATCCATCAATAAGTCATATCCACCTGTATTAGGAGGAATTTTGCCGTTGGAACTCCAGAAAGTACATGAGGTAAATGCGTTTGACGGAAAACTGATACCAACGTCATGGTCTATAGACAATGACAATACGATGCGTGTGGTAGTGTTTACTGATAACAGCAATAAGACAGACAGTATTGTTATTGATGAAAACACTGCACACCGTTACAAAAGCGTACTGGACACTATCGATAAGGTTGTGGAGAAAGAGCGAGTAAATGGTATAATATATTCATTGGTATCGCTTCTTGGCAATGACTTTGGGGAAAACAAGATTTACGCTAAGGAAAACAATGGTCCACTGCTTCCAACCAATGATGGTGTTGTGAACGCAGTGGTTGCAACAAAAGATGGCAGAACCATTGCTTTTAACCTTGACAAGCATAAAGAAATTACGTTAACTGGGAAAGATCCTAATTTCTTAATGGCAACCATGTTGAACGAAGCGGAAAAGGAACGTCAACATTTGCGTGATTTGGTAAGCATTCCTCAGATGAAAGACTATGTGGAGTCGATGACAGATAAGGAAAAACTGCTATCTGGAGAATGGGATTACATTCCTTCCAAGACTACGCTTTCCAAATTGTTCTGTGAGTACCAAAGAAATGAGGAGGAGTTTCATTCTTACACTCATAGTTCCTTTCCATTGGCATCAGAAGACCGTAATGAAATGCTTGCCAATTTGGCATCTTCCACATTTGCATTCAATACGGAAATGAAGAAGATGATAGATGCTTACGACTCTAAATCTTATTCCTTCAGTGAATCTGACGTGAAGAGACTGGAGCAATTGGATCTAATTCTTGACAATATATTCCAGAAGCCGAATGTTCGTCATCACAAGGTAATGAAAGGTGAGGCAATTACAGAAACGGAAGCTGCACTGAGAGATTCGCTTGTTAATAAGATGCGTAAAAGTGGCATGGAAGTCATCACCGATGTAGATGAAGCCAAGAAAGTTTATCAAGAAGCCTCCAATCAAGTGAAGGAAATGGGCACTCGTACCTTAAAAAGAATGGATAAGATTGGAAAAGAGCTCGAAGGAAGAGAACTGACACAAGAACAACAAGCGGTGGTTGGTGTTTATACAGGTAAAGCTGACAATCTTTATTTTAAGGTAAGTAGAGACGATAAGGATAAGTCAATATTAATGCGCCAAGGGAATGATTTCCACGCAGGTGCAAAGCATAGCGTCTATGGGCATTATGATACAAATAAAGGTGTTATAACAGCCGATGATATTCTCCTTATTCCTATTGTAATAGCCAAAGGTGATCGTAAAGTTAGTGCTAATGGAAAGATTGAGTACAAATATAATAATCCACAAAATAACGTGTCATATAAAGTAATAACACAATCTGAAAAAGGACACGAGGTATTCAATGATTTCTATACAAATAAAAAGGTTCGTCCGTCTGTCACGTCCAGCCTCAGTGAAGAGACAAAAACTAACTTAATAGCACATAACAACAACGGTCAAACCTTAGATAGTGCAAAGGTACAACAAAATGGCGAAACGACCAAGAAAGATGATCATAAATTAAGTGAGTTTAAGACTTCAAAAGGAGAAATTTGGGGATTTACCACAAATGGCAAGATTTATATCGACCCAAGCGTGGCAAATGCGGAGACTCCAATCCATGAGTACACTCATATTTGGGCAGAAGCTTTGCGTGAGAACAATCCAAAGGAATGGAACAACATTGTTGGATTAATGAAGGGTACAACTCTTTGGAATCAGGTAAAGAAAGACTACCCCGAACTGATGACAGAAAGCGATGTTGCAGATGAGGTTTTGGCAACCTACTCTGGCAAGCGAGGAGCGGAACGACTTCGTAAGGAGATGTCTCGAATGACAAATCACGGAAATATGAACGATAAGATAGCTGCTACAAGGTCTTTGGGGCGTATGGAATTTGTTCTTAGTAAGTTCTGGAAAGCTGTTTCCAATTTCTTGCATATACATTTCTCATCCGCTGAGCAGGTAGCTGACCGACCGTTAAAAGACCTCCTCGATGGTATTGATCCTCGTGTTTACATCAAGGGCGACAAACGTATAAGAAATGGAGAATCCGTAGATGTCATGCCTCTCAGAGAGCAGAGAGGACAGCAAACTTCTGAAACTCGATTTATTGATCCTCTGCTTCTCAAAGCAAAGACAGATGGCAGATGGCATACCCAGGAGCACATGGAAAAGAAAGTATATAAAGAATACGGCTCCATACTGGCAGCCTCCAAGGGATTGACTGTTTCAGATAACGGTAATGAGTCTGTACCTATGGATATGAGCGGACATAAATATTCAGGAACAACAGCAATGATGTTGAATATCGCAAGCCGCAACCATGGATATGAAGTTCCTGTCTTCCTCAACTTGGCAACGATGAATGCCAACGGTATTCGTGTAAATGAAAAAGCTGTAGCTATTCCTGTTATAACAAAGAATGGCGTTGAGAATGTCTATAACATTGATCAGACAGATTATCCGATGAAGCATCCTCAGGAGTACAGTAACATGAAGCTCAACCAAGTCCTTGAATCCCGGTTATCATCGGAGAATAAGGATGCCATTGAATCATTGGTAAACAACAATAGATTTACCACCAAAACATCCTTTGACTCTTCTGTTGGTTCCGCTTCCTATTCCGCTATAGACAACACTATACATGTTGCGCCTGTAGGAGAATATGACAAGAAGGATGGCTTCTTGCAAGACCTATCCGAGGGGTTAGTTATGAGAACAAGAAAATCAGAGCCTGTATCTTCAAGATTTGAGAACATTCTCAAAGAAGGACTGATTGTTCATCTTGGCAGTGGACTTGTAGGACAGAAGTATGGCTATGATGTTGGTGAGACTGCTGGCAGCAAGTTTTGGAAAGAACGATTAAAGAATGACCCTAATTATACCAAAGCTGTGCTTAAAGCTGCCGAGAAGTCTTCGGATAAGATTATCGACTATGTAGATAAGCTTCAAAAAGGTCAGAGTCAATCGTCTAACTTGGATATGCGTTCCACTACCCCCATCGACATTGATGTAGATGGCAACGGCATTGTTGAAAGTGACGAGAATCTTGCACCTGATAAGAAGCAAGGTGCGGGTGAAGAAAAAGGCAACAACCAGGATGAAAGTCATCATCAAGAACACCGCTTTCATCGAGGTAGATGATTCTTAATGGTACCATTGCTATTTTAATAAAGTATGGATATTGGAAATCACAGATTGTGATTTCCAATTCTTCTGTTTATCAAAAGCAATTAAATCGAGAGGTGGTCGAAAATCTCGACCACCTCCCTCGCAAATTTATCAATAGTTATACTTCCGTAAACTGCTATATTTTTTATTGCTTTTAGCAATCCCAATTATGTACCTTAACTCTTGTTGCAACACTATTATAAATTGAACCGCAAATCCATCTCGTCTAAGTCTTCAGAATGCATTGCCATTATTAAAGTTACTTATTGCAGTTCTCCTAATTTCTGGAGTCTCATTATAATTGAGGTATAACTGCGTCCCATTAGTTTGGATATCTCTTTCGGAGTCTTACCCTCTCTATAGAGCTGTCGTAGATACGCATCACCCTTTGGTCCCCAATGCTTATTAGCATTTCTGTGAACAGATGTTTGAACTGTGGTAGTTTCGACCTCAGGATGTAATAGCTCATCAATGAAAATTGATGGGAATCGTTGATCATACATGACGTATGTTTTCTCCTTAGCTCGTGTAATGGCTACATAGAATAATCTGCGCTCCTCACCAAAGGGATATTCATCTCCTCTGCTCAATACATACTTAAGAACCGGATCATCACTCATCATTGAGGGGAAACCAAACACGTCTTTATTACATTGCAGCAATATAACAACATCAGCTTCAAGTCCCTTAGATTTATGAACTGTCAAGAACTCAATTTCCCTTCCATTGATATTATAGAAGAACTGATTTCCACGCTTATAGCCTTTGTAGGCAAATGACAAGTAGTAATCATCAAATGAATATCGACCAAGCAAATAAATCTTCTTGTCTTGGGGGATTGTCGCTATCAGTCTTGTCAAGGTCTCAACATAATGCGCTCGTTCATAAGCCTGGAATAACAGTTCCGTATGGGCAGTGTCGGAGAAGGGGCGGATATTCTTTTTCAACTGCACAGGGTTACGTTGAACGAAATTAGACGAAAGACTAACGCATGGTTGTCCGAATCTATATGTAGTTTCTATCCTGTCTATCTCTGTGGGACCAAAGAAGTCTTCGAATCTATTAAACAAAGCCATATCGCTTCCAGAAAACCGATAGATGGACTGCCAATCGTCACCCACGCAATAGAGTCTGGCTTGTGGTTCGCCCTTTCTCAGTTCTTGCAAGAACTTATAGCGGTCAATAGATATATCTTGAAACTCATCTACAATGATATAGTCGTATCTTGATAAGGGGGAAGAACTGATTAATGACGTCGCTTCCAAGATTACATCTGTGAAATCCCACTGCTCTAACTTCGTCAGGGCTTCTTGATACCGAGTCACAACCGGCGCAAAGATGTTCTCGATAATAAACTCAGCACGTTTATCACGTTCTTTGTGCGCTGATGCCACAACTTCATCAATACTTTTGCAATTGGTTTTCAGCAATGTTGCAAATGTAACGATTAAGCGTATAAATGACTTTTCTTGTTTGCTACCTTTTGGCAGCAGCATAGTATACAGCTCGTTTGAGGATAGTTCACGGAAAGGTACACCAGCATCGGACAAAATCTTTTTGAGTTTCTCTTTGATGTCGTATCTGCTAAAATCAGCACTTGTCGTTTCCAATAAAGTAGTTCCCTTCTCTTGATGAAGTTCACGTTTCCATGTTATTCCGTCACCATATCGTTTATTAGCTTCTTCCCACGTTATTCCCTTGTTTTTTGCAAACCATGCAGGGACAGTTCCATGCTCATCTATACCAAAGTGTTCCAAATACACACGACTGTCTTTTCCATCCTTTGTGTAATGAATAGAGAAATCAGGACGATACTGTGAGTGAAGCTCATCATAAACGGGGTGTTCGTAAGCTTCTTCGTATCGGAAACTTACGCCCAATGATGATAGAGCAAAGCAGATACTCTTTTCTTGTTCACTTCTGACATGAATGGCTTTGCCATCCATATCAGGGAGCAATGCCTTATAGCCACTTGCTTTTGCAGCCGATAGGTTTTGCTGTCGATCTGCTTTTCTCTTTTCCCAATCTTCATGTTCTATTTCATAGTTCGCAAAGTAGCTCACAACAGCGTCCTGGAAATCCTTGTCTTCCAATAGTAGCTTATAGATATCAACAAATATGTTATCTACATTTTCACAAATGCTAGGCTTATGCTTGGTCATCTGACCAATGATATCAATAGCCAGCTTATGGAATGTATATCCTCGCAGTCCAGGGGCATTAAGTCTCTCTGTCAACTCGGCTGCAGCCTTGTTCGTGTAACTGATAAGCAATATTCTTTCAGGTTCCACATGTTTCTTATCAATAAGATATCTTACCTTTCCTACGATGGAGGAGGTCTTTCCACTACCAGCACTACTTACAACCAAACAGTTCTCTGCTTCTGAGACAATAGAATGACGCTGTTGCTTATCTAATGGATATTGCAACACTGTGTCAAAAAAATCTTCATTATCCGCTAATTGATTTTTACAATAGCGTTGGTTATGTTCCTCAATAGTCCTATCTAAGCTCTCGAATTGCCAAACAAAATCTTCAATAATATCACTTCCTATAGCAAACATGCGCCTGCTACGATTAACAGCTAATACATCATCTAAGTTTTCTGTTAAATTTTTCACAAAAGACGCTTGTTCTTCGGGACGAATATATTGATTAGCAAATCTTTGGTCTACATAGTCATGCAAACTGATTGTTGATTTGCTACCTCCGCTTTCCTGTAATATATTTGCAGATAGAACATCGGATATATCATCTTCACATTTCAAAACATTACGTTTTACTTTCGCCCTGATAAAAAACCAGAGCGAAAGTAATGCAAAAGTAACAACCAGAAATATTATACAAACAGTCAATGGCATATATTAAACAAAATTATAAAGTGACACTGTTACTTGAACAAGCCAAGCAGCAAAGCCGAGCGGTGCAGATTTTAAAAATCAAATAAAACCTCATCAGGCATGACAAAAATACAAATAAAATCCGAGAAGCTCACTCCTTTTGGAGGAATATTTTCAATAATGGAGCAATTTGACTTCATATTGTCTTCTGTAATCGACTCAACCTTCGGTTTTAGATGCAGGTGCTCCATATTTCAGCCTCAATTTATCTGATAATTTAGTAATATCACCTTCCTTCACTTTGTCTATTGTGGCTTTACGATGATGGGAATCTTTGAATATTATTAAAGGTCATCCATCGCCTGCTGTCTTAGCTTTTCTTGATTGGCATTATCAAAGTAACTTAGTACGACAAAGCAAGTAAAATTCTGATGAGTTATCTCCAAAAGCAGTTTGCCATTGTCATCATTAAAGAAACTATAGTACTTGCATCTATCCATTCCTAGTTCATATTTCTTAGAATTGTCATCATTAATATAGCTCATTTTGAAACTTTTCTACACAGTCTTTTGGATCTCCATACTTTTCCGACAGCATGGATTTGTACCTAGAATAGCATTGTTCCAAGTCTCCCCATTTGTCCATCGTTGGAAAAACAACGGTAACCTTACATATCATTCCGCTTTTATCTGCAACTGCCACGACGGTACAGTCCTTATACCCTGCAAAATCTCCTTTTAATAGAGAAACACCATCTTGAACACCGAAAGGTGTAAAACCTTTGGCTTTTAATTTGTTTGTAAATGTTTGAAGAGTTCCTTCCATAGGAACGCCCTTAAATTTCATGTGTTCAGTTGTTTGTGCAAATGATGTTACATACATCATTATTGCCATCATAATTACTAAAATTTTCTTCATCTTTTTATTGTTTTTACGTTTAACGATAATTTAAAATCCTGCCACTTTCACAAGCAGCAGGACTAAAACAATATATTCATATTTGTCATATGAAACAATCTTGAACCTTATAATCTTTAAGCTTCAAGAGTTTTTCTACAAGCTTCTATCAAAAATGACTTCAACTCCTTCTTATTCATGTCTCGTAGGTTTGTCGGATGGAAATGTCCACCTACATAACCGTTGATCCAATCAGGAGTACACCACCATTTTTCAACATCGGCAATTGGCACGCCAATCTCTGAGGCACATTTTTGCTTATCAGTTATGGCAGGGTTTTTCCATCGCCACAAAGTTACGTCTCTTGCACTCTCAGAGGATGAGAGTTCCGCAATTTTAGTAATATCCTTATTCCATTCAGAGAATACATCTTGATAGCCATTCGAAATAACTTCCTCAGACATTTCTTCATTGTCCAACATTTCTTCGGCAGTAGGTTCTCTATCACTATCTTCTTCATACCACCAACCAAGGAAAGCTGCTGCGGTTTCTTCTGTATCTTGCAGATTTCTCTCAGAACAATATATATTATACTGTTCTTTTACGTCATCAGGCAAGAATACAGAAACTATCTCTTTAGCTGTGTATTCGCCATTGATGTAAGCATCGAGCATTTCTTGCTCATCAGCAAACTTATCTATTGTCTTTTCCATATCTTTTTATATTACATGTGCATACCTCGTGCTTTGTTCTTTTCAACAAGTTCATTTTGAGCTTTCACCATTTCGTTGGTATAGCTCTCTTCTGGTACATAGGATAGGTTGTTGTCCTTATCAAATGTCCAACATCCATAAAGTCCAAAATTGTACTTTGGTAACTTATCAGTTTCTTTCTCCTGCTTCCAGTTCTGTTCATCACCTTCAACGACTCTATAGCCCTTAGAATCTGAAAGATCAATACCAATTGTTATCACGTTACCATCTGACACAACAGATTGAATTTTGCCTTCTGAGAATGTCTTCTCGTCAATATAAGCCGATAGGTTAGTTTTCAATCCATTGAAATTGTTCATAAGACAATCCGCAGGGCATGAAAGAATACGGTTAGTATCTTCATCCATCTGATAATAAGAAGACGGTTGACCTTTAAGCTCTGTCAAAACAACACCTCCATTAAGAAGTGTCTTTTGCTGGCTTTTACTAAAATCTGAATAGTCACATACATTATCATAAGGACGATAAAAGCCAGTAACCACACCGTTCTCTTCCCTACTCATCCAAATGGTAGCCTTCATTGGATTGTCATTGGAGTCATTCTTAGAAGATACTAACAGAGGCGTTTTCTCTCCAGATAAGAGTCTGTCCATAATTACCTCAGGAAGGTCATCTATCATTTCTTGTGAAAATCCCATACGCTCAAAATCCTCGTAAGGAATCTCGTTTTCTGTAAATTTCTTCATGTTTCTTTTTTATTTATTTTGTTGTGGATGCAAAATTAAGGCTTTTCTTTAACGAACGTGTTAAAAAACAAATATATCTCCTATATTAACATTTTAAATATAAAATGTATAAGAATAGGCTTAATTTATATTATTAATGTTAATATAAAACATTTATTTTTTTTAGAACTATTCCTTGTATCTATTATTGTATTTTTGCAGCTTAATAAAAAGGTATATCAATGAAAAAGATTATTGTTCTACTATTGCTTTTATGCAGTATGGGAGTACAATCCTCATTAGCAATAACTGAGGATGACATAAAAGATTATTGGATTGACAAGTATCTAAGTGTTAGCTTTCCGCTGAAGACAATAAGAATAAATTCATTCTACGGAACACGTGCTGACCCTTTCAACGGTCACACCAGGCAACATGGAGGTCTTGATTTGGCAGCACGTTATGAAGAGGTGCTTGCCATGTTCGATGGCTATGTAAAGGCAACTGGCTATGACAGAGGTTCGGGAAAATATGTAACCATGCAATTTGGTGATTATACCGTTAGTTACTGCCATTTGTCGGAGATTTGGGTTGAGAAGGATATGAAGATATATGCCGGGGAACCTGTAGGTCTCAGCGGCACTACCGGGCGAAGTACAGGACCTCATCTTCATATAACAAGCCGACTTAGAGGGAAACTTCAAGACCCATATAACCTGCTGGTATATATACGAGATACTAAGCAGAAAGCCGTCAAAGCTCTGCATTTGGACGAGAAGAAGATAATGACTCCAACAGAGTTCTTTAAGGAATATGCAAGTATTGCAATGCGGCAGCAGCGCAAGTATGGCATTCCATCTTCTGTTATTCTCGCTCAGATGGCATTTGAAAGCGGATGGGGAAACAGCAATCTTGCACAAGCAGGTTACAACTTCTTTGGAATCAAAGCTAACAGCCGATGGTTGAGGGAAGGTTTGCCATATAGTGTACATAATGATGATCGTCCGAACGAAAAGTTTTGCAATTTCAACTCGCCAGAGGAAAGCGTTGAATACCATTCACGCCTTCTTATGAGTGACCGTTACGCACGATGTTGGAGATATGGCAGCAAAGACTTTCATCATTGGCTTTTGGCTATAAAAGCTTCGGGTTATGCAACCAGAAGCGATTATGTTGAAAAATGTGAGCGTATAATATTGAAACATAAGCTATATCTGTATGACGATTTAGCTGAAAAAATGTAGAATTTATAAATAATAAAAAGAAAATAATGAAAGCAAAAACTTTAATGATGCTGGCTTTATGCCTTACAACAACGGTGGCTAAGGCACAGGTGGTTTATGGTGATGACGAAAAGAACTATGCAAGAACTACTGGTTCTTCAATGCCTATGTCGGCAACCAACCACAATCTTCTACAGCAGCCATCTATTTCTGATGGAAACACACGTTTCCATCTATCAGGTATCGGAGACAACTGGTTTGCCTCTGTGCAAGCTGGTACATCCACTTTTCTTGGTGCGCCAAAGGGATGCGAAGACTTCTATGACAAGACAAAATACACCATGGTGTTTAGTCTTGGTAAATGGCACTCTCGTTTCTTCGGAACACGTGTTGTGTACCAGGGATTTCAGTTTGCCAATTTTGACAAGGAATCTGTAAGTTATCAGAATTATCATGGTGATTTGATGTTGAATATTTCTTCGTTCTACAGAACCACCTATAACCCTCTTCCAAAGTGGAACATCATTCCCTATGTTGGTGCTGGAATCATAAGAAACAGCGATTTACACAACAAGCCATTTGCCATTAGCTATGGTGTGATTGGAAGCTATAGAATGTCAAAAAGAGTTAGTTTGTCTGCTGAACTTGGAGGAACGAGCACATTCCAAACCTTTGATGGAGCTGGCAAGGACAAGCATTTTGGTGACAATTTGTTTCAAGCAAGCATCGGCTTGACTGTAGGCATTGGCAAACTCGGATGGGAAAAGAAGTCATCAAAGTGTGTTGGTATGTTACCAGTGCAGGATGTTACAGACCTCACACCATTTCCTCGCAATGATTATGAAGGCTTGCGAAGACTTAGAGAGCGAATGAACAACGGTGAAACAACAGTTGACGAGCGACTTGCCAAGTTTGACGCACCAATATTGTTCTTCTTCAAGATTAACTCAACTGAACTTATTGACAAGCAGCAGTTGGTAAATATCAAAGAGATCGCAGGAGCAGTAAATGAGTTCGATCTCAATCTAAGAATTGTGGGAGCCGCTGATAGTAAAACAGGAACACCAAAAATAAACCGCAAGCTGAGTATCAAAAGAGCAAGATATATAGCTAAACTCCTTGCCAAAGCCGGTGTGCCAAAGGAAAAAATGATTGGTGTAAGCCAAGGCGGTATCAATCTCTACAAGCCTTACACTGCTAATCGACACACTTGTGTTATAGTGTATAAGAAAGACTAATTATAATATGTAAAGTTATGACTGAAAAAGAATTGTTTAATAGCATCTATCCAAAGCAGGAAAGCTCTGGAATTATATATGAGAAGAACTTGCAAAAGTCTTTCTCTATTCTTATGGGTAAGGTGTATCTTTGGATGACACTTGCCCTTTTAATAACAGGATTTACTGCTTATTCTGTAGCTCAATCTGCATCATTGATGTCTGCAATGTTTGAACATCCATTGATGGTATTTGGAATATGTGGTGCCGAAATAGCTTTGGTATTTATCATCAGTAGTAGAATTAAAAAACTGGGCTTGACACAAGCCACTATCCTATTCATTCTATACTCTTTGCTTAATGGCGTGACCCTGTCATTTACGCTGCTGGTATATCAAGAGGCAAGCATTGCAAAGGCTTTCTTTATAACAGCAGGAACCTTCGGAATAATGTCCTTATATGGCTATACTACCAAGAAGGACTTGTCTTCAATTGGAAAATTACTGTTTTTCGCATTAATTGGCTTAGTTATAGCTACAATAGTCAATCTTTTCTGCAAAAGCAGTGGATTTGACTTAATGATAAGCTATGCGGCAGTAATAATTTTTATAGGACTGACTGCATGGGATTCTCAGAAAATAAAAAAGATTCTTATAGAAGAATCCCAATATGGAGTTGACGAACATAGTCAAAAGATAGCACTATTAGGAGCTTTAGAATTGTATCTTGATTTCGTCAACCTCTTTATTTATATACTCCGAATTTTGGGTAGCAAGAAATAACATTAAATAAATAATAACGAACATGGCAACAAGAAAGAATACAAATCCAAGAGCATTGGACATAGCTCCTCAGCTCCAAAACACGCTTAATGCCAATGGTATGCAAGCACAGATTGCAATGACCCCAACAGGTGAATATCAGTTGGTAACAATGTCTCACAACACATCAACACCTCGACGTTATACACTCAATGATGCTCAATTGGAGGCATTAAGGAATGGCGGAAATAACGTATGGGATAAAAAGGCTTACGATACTTTTGTATCAATTGTGAGAAATGACTATTATATTCCTGGTTCTTGGGTTGCTGCACGTAATGCTAATAGCCCTGTAAATATGGGTTTAAATGGACATCGACTTAATCCTGGAGAATATGGATATAGAGGAGAACGCCCATTCCACCCTTTTGAAGGTGCAAGATACGGACGTTTTGATAGTTTCTTGGATGGATTCAGAGCTTTTGGAAGACATGGTTATCATGCAAGAAGAATAGATGACCGTCCTTTCTTCGCAAGTAGTGCACCTGTTGTGATGGATAGACCTGACGGCAGACTTAAGCCTGGAGAATTGAAGACTGGCGATTACGGCTTTTATGACAAAGGAAACCAGCAGCAGGATTCTTTGGCTAACATGAAGATTGATGCTAAACCGAAACAGTTGGTTCGTCCAAAAGGACAGGCGTTGACCTTGGGAGAATACCTTAATGGCTACAGTGCAGAACTAACCTTTAGTGGTGAAGGATTCAACAAGGTTCTTTCTTCTCATGGCATCGTTATCGATAAAGAGAAGAAAACTCTTACAATCAAGTGTGACGGTATCAACAAGGATTTACAATATGCGTTGACTGACGAACAATTGAAAAAGATCCTCAATGACAAGCTGAGATTCACTTCTGGCGAGGGTAAGCACAAGATGGTTCATAACAAGACTGCTCCTAATATTAGTGAGCGACTTGATATTATCAACAATGTCATTTCCAAAGACTTTTCAGAGAAGATAACCAAAGAGCATCTTCAAAGCAAGGACTACATCAATATTAAGTTGAAACCAGAGATTGAACAGGAGTTGAACTTAGGGCAGCAACAAGCAGCATCCTATGCCAAGAACATCGATGTCATTGATATTGACATGAAGAATATGCGTCAAGATTACAAGACAGGCTATATAGACAAATGGAATAGTATTGGTGTTGTAGATGGTAGAAGTTTGGATGCAAGCCAAGGGTTCTATCTACCAGTCAAAGATGGTCGTGCCGTTTCTGTGGGAGAGATACAAGCCTACCCTACGAATGACGGTCAGAAGACAACATTCCGTATGACAGCGGTAATAAACAATCAGTTGATGAGTCACGAGATTAGTAAAGATGACTATCTGAAGTTTATCAACTATGATGACGAGTATCGCTTGAAGCTGTTTGATAAAGTCTTTGATGAAGTGAAGATAAAGAGTGCATCAAATGGACAGATGCAAGATGCTGTTAGGTCAAAAGGAATTGACCAAGCAGAGGGCGTTGTCACAATGAAAGGAGATTATAGTCTTGTAAATGCAAATACTTCCGCTGCCATTACTGGAGCGATGGCATGGAAAGACCAAATCTCTGGCAATTATCAGATAAATGTCCGTACCGATAAGGATGCAGGAATGTGGTCATTTAAGATAACAGAGGCACAATACAATGCTTTCAAAAATGGAACAAATGAGGATAGAGCCAAGATGTTGACCACTCTTATCCCTTTTACTGATGAGAACAAGCAGAAGATGCAGATTGTTCCAACAAGCAGCCTTCATCAAGATATGCGTCAGCAGTCATTCAACAATAATGCCAATATCAGCAAGGTTATAGATGATTTGCATAAAGCCGGATTTGGCACCGAAGTCGTTAAGACGGTTGGTAAAGAAAAAGTATTGTCTGAGGACTTAGTATCTGCTCATAGAGAGAAGCCTTCTGTAACAGAAGGCAAGGTTGTTCATTATGGTAACGAAGCCATTAATCTCAATGACTTACGTAATGCAGCAAAGATTAACCTTATGGGTGATGCTGGGGTAAACGGAGAGTCTTTGAATAATCTCAAAGAAAGCAAGGAATGGAAACGTAGTGGCGAACATGGTCGTGCTACAACTATTGGTGATATTTCTGTGGAAAGATTGAAGGATGAGCAAGGTAAGGTTATCGAGGGTAAATATAAGATGTCCGCAGTCATTGACGGAAACGTAATTTCACACGAGATTAATCAGAAAGACTTCAATAAATTCCTTGCTGTGAATGACTATCAGAGAATGAAACTCTTTGATAAAATATTCCCTGAGGTGGAAATGAAGACTAAGCCAGGACATGGCTTCAACTTAGGTGCGGCTATTCTTGCTGCCGTTACTACTGGATTGGATGTTGCTGCGGGTCTTTCGATGGCAGCCCCACCAAGACCTAAACCAGACTTCTATGAGTCAAGGGCTGTATTTTCTAAACCAGGTGTTGTATCGCCAGAAGCAGTTGCAGCTGCAAGTTATGCAGCTGAGATAGGCGAAGACCGTGGACATGGAGAAGGTAGAGGTATGGGCGTTTAACCCATACTTCTTTTCTCTTTATATTTAATATAATAAGGTATGAATAATAACTCTATTCAAATATTTCAGACGGTGGCATTGAGACCCCATGTATTACAATACGTCATTAATGAGTTTCCTGCCATCTGCCTAAGCATTGCCGTTTTTTGGATATATGTATTTGGCAAGTTTATGTGGCACGAATATTTTATCTATGCCGCATTGTTTTTGGTTATATATCTGTTCTGTAAGTTACTGTCATTGTTGCGTACAGAATACGTTATAACATCGGAACAAATAATAATACTTCATGGAGTATTATCACACTCAACAGATTATGTTGAGTTGTATCGTGTTGTGGACTACAAGCAACATCGTTCGTTGCCACAACAGATATTTGGATTGAAAACCGTCACCATTTATTCAGGTGATAGAAACAATTCAGTGGTCAACATGATAGGTATTAAAGAAGCTGACGATGTAGTGTCTGAAATAAGAATGAGAGTTGAATTTAATAAAAGAAGAAAGGGGATATATGAGATTACTAATCGAGTTTAGAGCTGTAATGCTCTGTTTAGCTATAGTGTTGTCCACGGCTGTATGCCGTGCTCAAATAAGTGGAACAACCTCTAATCCTGGTCAATATCTTGCTATAAAGAAAGGTGAGGACAATATTCTTAGCAAGATTACAGCTCAAACAAATTATCGAAAGAAGGAAGCAGGTATTCAAGCAGAGCTATCTGGAACCACAGCAAAGATAAGAAATTGGGAGCAACAGTATAATAAATATCTAAAAACTACAAAAGGGTTTGCAGATAGAATTGTTGCTGATTGTCAACTCTACTTAGAAGGTGTGCAAACATTAAACGCCTTATGGGAGGTTTCTGCTGCAAAGAAAATCAATCCACAAGGTGTCTTTGCCACAATGTCCATGAATAACCTTTATATGGAAACAGCAATGCAATTCATTAAAACATATCGCTCCTTAAAAAAAGTATGTAAGAAAGGTGGCGATAAAAATATGCTGAACGGTGCAGAAAGAACACAATTAATATGGAATTTGGAGCGTGAGCTTGAACAACTCAATTCCAAGTTAAGAAGATTGGCTATATCTATATCTGTGTTCAGCTTTGAGGATGTTTGGAATCGTGCCATTGCAGGCAAAATAGACAAGTCAAATGGTATGCTTGCCCTTGAAGCAAGAAACAGAATGCGCCGAGCAGCAACTTCTGTTGCAAGATATTATAAACTTAAACAGAACAGTAAATCATGGGGATGGTAAATAAATTCTTTTATATGATAGTATTGGCAGGACTGATGTCTTTCCTTCCATTAAAGACTTATGCCGGAGAAGACTTAGTACGTGCAGGATTGTTCCGTGATTACGCCAAGAAGGCAAAAAAAGCTCTAAAATCACAAGATGATGTAATGTCACTTAACCTAACTGGGCACATGTATGTCTCAGACCAGACGGAGAAGGTAACAAACTTTCAAAGAGAGTTTGATAACTATCTGTCCAGTTTTGGTGATATGCTTACTTTAGCTGCAAGCATTTACGGCATATATTACCAGGTTGACCAAACTCTTAAAAATCTTAAAGAGTTAAAATCTGTCGGTGTTTCATGTCCAGCTAATGTACTGGCTGTAGCTTTGTCACAGAAGAAGAATAATATCTACAAAGATGTCATTGATGACGGCATTCAGATAGCTGCCGATGTAAAGCAGATTCTACCGCTTGGATCATCGAAAGGAAAGAACCCTAAACTTACGGAACATCAAAGGATTCAAGTCATAGCCAATATCAACAATACATTGGTAAAGTTGAACTATAAGCTAAGAAGGATGAACAGATTAATCCGCTATACATCTTTGCTGGATTCTTGGTACGAGCTTCGTGGAACACCAAGAGGAACACGGTCTATGAAAGCTATTGTTGCTGACTGTAAAAGAGGATGGATAAATAAAGCAAGAACAGCGAATAAAATGAATACAAAATAATGGAAGAGTCAAAAGAACTACAGGGAACATACACCCTTTTCCGAGCGACAATCTATGTTTCTTTGTTGCTCGAATTTTTTATGTATGCGCTTGCCCCAACAGCTTTGGATTTCTTGGGCGGCGTTATCACCAACGTACATAGCCGACTTGGGCGGCTATCCATGTATCAGTTTCTACCATATAGCAAGATTGTTACAGTAATGTTGGTAATCATCACCTGTATAGGTACTAAAAACAAGAAACAGATAGAGTTCGATGCGAGAAAGATGGTTTTCTGGCCTATCTCCATCGGACTCGTTTTGGTAACAGTTTCTGTTTTTCTTTATAGCTGTGATTGGAAAACCAGAGTTTGGTTGCTGAGAACCAACATTTGGCTTTATATGGTAGCATCTTTGATAGGAACCATATTGATACATATCGCACTTGATAATGTCTCAAAATATTTCAAGGATGGAATGCTTAAAGATAGATTCAATTTCGAAAATGAGAGTTTTGAGCAGACAGAAGAATACGTTGACAACAAGTATTCTGTTAATATACCGATGCGTTACTATTATAAAGGAAGATTCCGTAAGGGATGGATTAATATCATTAACCCTTTCCGTGGAACTTGGGTTGTGGGTACTCCTGGTAGTGGTAAGACATTCTCTGTCATAGAACCATACATCAGACAGCATAGTGCCAAAGGCTTTGCCATGGTTGTGTACGACTATAAATTTCCAACTTTGGCTACTAAACTTTACTATCATTACAAGAAGAACCAACAGCAAGGTAAAACGCCCAAAGGATGCAGGTTTAATATCATCAACTTCGTGAATGTTGAATATTCAAGACGTGTCAACCCTATTCAGCAGAAATACATCAGTAATTTGGCGGCAGCCCAGGAAACTGCTGAGACACTGATTGAATCTTTGCAGAAAGGACAGAAAGGAAGTGGCGGTGGCAGTGACCAGTTCTTCCAAACATCTGCTACTAACTTCCTTGCCGCTTGCATTTATTTCTTTGTAAACTATGGAAAGAAACCATACGACGAGCATGGTAATGAGCTTGAAGCACAATCTGAAGAAGACCCAGACACGCATCATAAGCGACTCACTGGACGTGTATTTGCAAAAGGTCATCTTGGTGAGAAGGAACACATTGTTGAACCTGCTTATTGGAAAGGCAAATATTCGGATATGCCTCATGTACTGTCGTTCTTGAATAGAGATTATTCTGAGATATTTGAAGTTTTGGAAACAGACCCTGAGGTTTATCCTCTGATGGCTCCGTTCATGACAGCGAAGAAGAATAACGCTATGGAACAGTTGGAAGGTATGATTGGTACACTTCGTGTTCAAACATCACGTCTTGCAACGAAAGAGGCATATTGGGTATTCTCAGGCGATGACTTTGATTTAAAAGTCAGTGATCCTAAGAATCCAAGTTATCTTCTTATTGCTAATGACCCGGAAATGGAGAGTATCATCGGTGCATTGAACGCCCTTATATTGAACCGCCTTGTGACACGTGTGAACAGCGGTCAGGGTAAAAATGTACCTGTAAGTATTATTGTTGACGAGTTACCAACTTTGTATTTCCATAAAATAGATAGATTGATTGGTACTGCTCGAAGCAACAAGGTTGCAGTAACATTAGGCTTTCAGGAATTGCCTCAGTTGGAGGCTGACTATGGTAAGGTTGGTAAAGACAAAATTATCACCACTGTTGGCAATGTAATCAGCGGCTCTGCTCGTAGCAAGGACACTCTCGATTGGCTATCAGGAGATATATTTGGTAAGGTGGTTCAGCTAAAGAAAGGAATCACCATTGACCGTGACAGAACTTCCATCAATCTTAATGAAAACTTGGATAGTCTTGTTCCGGCATCTAAGATTTCCGACATGGCATCTGGTTGGATATGTGGTCAGACAGCAAGAGATTTTACTGTTACAAAGACAGGTCGCAAAGGTGCTATGGACATTCAAAAGGCGGAAGAGTTCAAAACTTCCAAGTTCTTCTGCAAAACCAACTTTAATATGGATGAAATAAAGGCAGAGGAAGAGGATTATAAGAATTTTCCTTTACCTAAATTCTATGATTTTGGTTCTGTAGATGCAAAGGAACGTATCTTATATAACAATTTCAATAAGATAGACCAGGAAGTGAAGAATATGATAAAAGTTATTCAAAGGGAATTTCATCAAACAGAGAAAACCCAACAACAAAAAGCATCATAATTAGAAGAAAAAGAGAGGAAGCGTTTCTTGGAAGTGTTTCCTCTCTTCGTTTAATTATATATAAAAAATTGCAGATATTGCTTATTTTCTTAATAAAAGCATTAACTTTGCACTCTATTCTAAAAAGTTATATATATGAAAAAGATAGTTATGTTAACAATGTTGCTTGTATCTGCAAGCACATTCATGATGGCTCAGACTCCTATTGAGCAAGCAAGAGAAAAAGCCAAGGCTTTGATTAAGGGAGGTGTAACAGACATTAGCAAGATTCTCCCTAAACACGAATCTGATGATGAAGAAGATTTAGATGATGATGATGACGATTCTACAATAGACCCATTAGAAGGCAAATCGGAAGAATACATCCGAGGCTTTAATGATGCCAGACGAAAGACTTATGAAGAGCAGAAAGCTTCATTTGCGAAAGCTGGTATAGACTTCAATCAAACAGCTCTTAGTAAGCTCAGAATGGATTCTGTTGGCATCTATGCTAACATAGATAACAGTCTTGTTGCTATGAAGCATGTTGATGCTGACGAGAACAGGGTTACAATGAATGATTTCGCCTCAAAGTGGTTACTTGATTATGATGGCAAAACTTCTCCTTATCAATTTTCGAAAACTGCCCAATTCCGTGTTTATTTTACACACGAAAGAAATAGCATATCAGAATATTATAAGATGTTTTCAAGTGACCTTACTATAGATGATTTCATTGTCTGTAGATTTAAAGTAAAAGGTAACAAGCGTGAGTTCATTGGAGCCAGAAACACTTCTGCGGTTTTGGGTGATGGTCATGCAAAATCCAAAGCAGAAGTTGCCAAGGATGTAACGGTTTCAGTGAAGAAAATATCAGATAATGTATATGATATGACCATTAAAGGAGAACCTGGAGAATACTGCTTGACATGGAATGAGAAAGAAGCAGCATCATGGACAGTCTTTGACTTCACCATTAAATAGAATTGTTTAAGGGATGCTGCTAATCGAGCATCCCTTAAACAATTCTATATAGCGAGTATTATCAGTAAATTTCTATTTTAATATAGTCTGTATTAGGTGTTAGACATACTCCATAAAAGACATCTTCATCTTCATCAGTACCGACCATATATTTTTTATAAGAGATAAAATCTGGTAAATAATTACCTCCAAATACCATTTCTTTAAATATATCTGCATTTGAAATTTGTCGTGGAATCTTGAATTTGCATCTAACCCCATCTATCACATCTGACAAATAACCTCCTTCATCAACATATTTTTTCCATCCTTTATAAATCTGTGAACGGAGACTACTTACATCAACAAAACTGCCATGGGCAGGAACTACGGGGAAATTCGCTTCTATCATACATTCTGCGACTGATATATCTGACCAATCCATATCCTCCAAGAAATCATTTTCAAACCATTCCCCATAGAATGAACCAAAAAATATTTTTACCTTATACATTGTATATCATTTTAAAAATAATAAATTACCATTCGTATAAATCTTCTTCTATTTCCTTTTTGTAGTTTTGAATAGATTGATGATACAAGGCTCTGGTAAGAGTCCAATCCTTTTTAGAGTATGAAACCTCACCTAAACCTCTTTGGAAGTCTATGACATAACTATCATCATTTTCTTCAACAATAACCTTATCATGATTATATTCTAAAATCTTATTATTTACCATCATATTTCATTCCTTTGTAAACATGGTACAAAACATCATCATTCCACATCTTGTAGCCATGAGAATGCTCACACTTGCCATCTGAATTGTTAAGGCTATAAATGAGTATTCTACCCCACACATCACGAACATACACTTTGGCACAACCTTTAAATTCTATAGAGACACTAAAGTAACCTTGTTCAAAACTAAGAGACATATACTTATTGATAAGTCGCTTAGGCAGGATTTTATAGTTTTCTATCTTATTAGCCATACGTCTTTTCATGCTTCTCCTCCTTTCCCGGTATTGAACATAATATTATAACTAACAATGGTGTCCTCAACACCTGTAGCAATACCTGTAGCATATGCAAAGGTGAAGACATCCCGAATGCTTTCTTCCATCTCTTTCGGAATTGGGCGTTCTCCATTCTCTACTCTACTTTTCTTGTAGTTCTCCCATTGCTGACTACAAGTCTTTGTTGCAATATCTTTAGCAGTATTCACCACTCTTTCCAAGTGCTGCTTAATTTGTTCATTTGTCATATCGATACATTTTAATTATTGTTTAAAGATACAATAAGCTTTCTTTATTGTACTTCTTCATACACACAATTGGTATGTTCTACCAAATTTACATCCTTGATAATACGCTGTGACAACAGTTTCAAAGCAGGAATATCAACAAGTGCAAGCATCTTATTAATATGCGCCTTTACATACAGCAACGTATTTTTAAGAACGTTTTTCTTCTTTGAGACCATCTTATACATACGATACACTTCATCGTATTGCTTGTTCTTTTCAGAAAGCTTCTGTTTAAGACTCTCATTCTTCTCAGATAGCTTCTTTATACGCTTTTTTAAAGATTTACGTTCATCATTTCCTCCAAGTTCATCAAGAGCTTCTGTAAGTTCCTCTATTTCCTTACGCAGCTCAATATTCTCAGCCATTACAGAATCATAACGTCTCAGAATAAACAACATCTGATGCTCAAATGGAATATCATTCTTTCTTTCCATAATCAAACTTGCTTTAAAGGGTTCAACAATA
>UMKI01010210.1_pt1 | contig 26034 bp, 19 predicted proteins | sample 1966291 | NCBI WGS metagenome assembly UMKI01 (sample SAMEA4836174, study PRJEB28245) | human gut metagenome | biome: gut microbiome; material: fecal sample | place: Denmark | collected 2008 | reverse complement strand
CGGTTCTCCTGCATTTCATTTAAGTCGAACGTTGCAAGGATCACCTGTTCCGTCTTGCGGTCTGCCTCTGCCACAAGTTCTCCGGTCTGATCTGTGATAAAAGAAGATCCGTAAAATGTGAGAGCTGATCTCTGTCCGCCGTTTTCCTCACATGGAACTACTTCTTCTGTTCCGATACGGTTTGCTGCGATCACCGGCATGAGGTTTGCTGCTGCATGTCCCTGCATCGCTCTTCTCCAGTGTGGCATGCTGTCACACTCTAAGATCGGTTCACTGCCAATCGCTGTCGGGTAAAAGAGCAGCTCTGCTCCTTTGACCGCCATGGCTCTTGCTGTCTCCGGGAACCACTGATCCCAGCAGATGCCGACACCGATTTTCCCATACGCCGTATCAAACACTTGAAATCCGGTATCTCCCGGAACAAAGTAAAATTTTTCCTGATAATAATGGTCGTCCGGAATATGTGTCTTGCGGTATATGCCAAGATTGCTTCCGTCTGCATTGATCACTGCAACAGTATTGAACAGGCGGTTCACATCTTTTTCATAAAAGCTGACTGGGATCACAACAGACAATTCCTTTGCCAGTGCAGAAAAATGTTTTACCGCATCATTTTCATTCACTTCTTTTGCAAATTCATAGTATTCATATCTGCGTTCCTGACAAAAATACTGTCTTTCAAAAAGCTCCGGCAAAAGGATGATCTGTGCTCCTTTTTCTGCCGCTTCCCGGACAAGTGCATCTGCCTTTGCGATATTTTCTTCCACATGTGTGCTGCATTTCATCTGAACTGCGGCTACTGTGACGTTACGTTTTCTGCTCATAATATGCTGTCTCCCGCTTCTTAATATTTTCCATGCTTTTTCGTTCTATTCCTGTTTATTCTGAAATCCGGCATTTTTATCTTTCCATCTGTCTTGCAACGATACTTTATATGATTTCCTGCTATCCGTCATCTGCGTACCGGTATCTGCTGTGTGATGCAGTGGATATTGCCACCGCCGATGATGATCTCCCTTGCAAAGATTGGCACGATCTCACGCTCCGGGAACAGCTTCTGCAATAAATCTGTTGCCAGAACATCATGCTCGTCTCCAAACTGCGGCACAAGGACAACTTTATTTCCAATATAAAAATTCACATAGCTTGCCGCTAACCGTTCTCCGGCTTCTCTTGTATCCTCGCCTTCTTCAAACACGTAACCTGCCAGCTCTTTTTCTGTAATACAGACTGGTTTCTTCGGGATTGGCATTTTATGCACACGGATCTTTCTTCCTTTGGCATCTGTCTCCTGTTCAAGAACCTTAAGATCCTCTGCTGATAGTACATACTGCGGATCACTCTCATCATCTGTCCATGCAAGGACAACCTCACCCGGTTTTGTAAATGCACAGACATTGTCTACATGTTCATTTGTTTCATCCTGATAGATTCCGTTTGGAAGCCAGATGATCTTCTCTGCGCCGAGATATTCCTGCAATTTTGCTTCGATCTGCTCTTTCGTAAGTTCCGGATTTCTTCCCTTACTGAGCAGACAGGCTTCCGTTGCGATCACCGTTCCCTGTCCGTCTGAATGGATGGAACCGCCTTCCAGCACAAAAGGAGCCGCATCATAATAATCATAACCGGTCTGTTTACAAAATTCTTCTGCAACCTTATCATCCTTTTGCCAGTCCTGATAAAGACCATCATAGGTTCCGCCCCAGGCATTAAAGCTCCAGTTGACCCCACGGACTTCTTTTCCATCCGTCACAAAGGTTGGTCCGACATCCCTTGCCCATGCATCGTCTGTCGGAATTGTTAAAATTTCTACATTCTCACACAGCAGCTCTCTTGCCGCCGCTTCCGTTTCCGGTTCTGTCAGCATATATACTTTTTCTGTCTCTGCCAGCTTATTGGCAATCTCTGCAAATACTTTTCCGGCTTCTTTTGCCTCATATGGCCAGGAACCCGGACGTTTCGGCCAGATTAAGATCACACCATCCTGCGGTTCAAATTCCCCCGGCATATAAAATCCATCCTGATGCGGAGTTCTGTTTTCTATCTTCATACTTCTGTTTTCCTGCCTTTTCCGTGTTGTCTTTTCATGAATCATAGCTTCATCCTGTCACATGTTCTTCCATCCGGCCGGATTTTCTCATGACAGTCTTCCTTTAAAATCCTCATAAGAAAAACTGCGGATCACTTTACATTCACCACTCTCATCCATCACTGCGATATCCGGCAGCGGGATTCCGTTAAATGTATTGTTTTTCACCATGGAGTAAATCGCCATATCCTCAAAATACAGTCTGTCATCCACTTTTTTCTCTTCGTCAAAAGAATAATCCCCGATAATATCGCCTGCAAGGCAGGTATAGGAAGATAACCGGTAAGTATACTTCTTTTCCTCCGGCATTCCCGAACTGCGAAGTGGCGGACGATACGGCATTTCCAGCACATCCGGCATATGGCATGCTGCGGATGCGTCCAGAATCAACGTCTGTATATCGTTATCTACCACATCCATAACGGTTGTGGCAAGATATCCGGCATTCAATGCAATCGCTTCGCCCGGTTCTAAATAAATGTCAAGATCATATTTTTCCTTCATGTGCAGAATGCATTTTTCTAACAGTTCGATGTCATAATCTGCTCTTGTAATATGGTGTCCGCCGCCAAAATTCAGCCATTTCATTTTGTAAAGATAACTGCCGAATTTTTCTTCTACCGCCTCTAAGGTTTTTGCAAGATCATCCGCATTCTGCTCACAGAGCGTGTGAAAATGCAGTCCATCCACATAATCATACATCTCATCCGTAAACTGCTCTTTAAAATGCGCAATTGTCACACCGAGACGCGAACCCTTTGCACATGGATCATAGATCGCATGATCCCCCTGTGTGGAACACTCCGGGTTAATACGAATTCCCACGCTGGTCTCTTTGCAGAAATTTTTATATTTTTCCAGCTGGGAAAAAGAATTAAAAACCATGTGATCGCAGATTTTAACCAGTTCCTTCACGTCCTCTTCTTTATATGCCGGAGCAAATACATGGTTTTCTTTTCCCATTTCCTCTTTTCCGAGACGAGCCTCAAAAAGTCCGCTTGCCGTTGTTCCACTGATATACTGACCGATCAGCGGGTATTCGTAAAAGCAGGAAAAGGCTTTCTGTGCAAGAAGGATTTTACATCCGGTATCCTTTTCCACTTTCTGGAGAATGGAAAGATTTTTTTTCAGCTGTTTTTCATCTATGACATAGCACGGTGTTTTTAATTCTTCAATTCTCATTCTGTCTGTTCATTCCTTTTTCTGTCATTTCACATGAGAAGGACATTTTTCCTTCTTCTTGAAGTAGGTTCTTACTCAACTTCCTGCGGATTCTCGCAGACTACCCAAGGAAGTCCCCATTTATTCAGTGCTTCCATATATGGATCCGGATCAAACTCCTCTACATTGAATACGCCAGGTTTTTTCCAGAGTCCCTCTACTACCATCATTGTTCCGATCATAGCCGGAACTCCTGTTGTGTAGGAGATTGCCTGAGAACCAACCTCTTTGTAGCACTCCTGATGATCGCATACATTGTAAATGTAGATGGTCTTTTCTTTTCCGTCTTTTACACCTTTGAAAATACATCCGATGTTTGTTTTTCCTACCGTTCTTGGTCCAAGGCTTGCAGGATCCGGCAATAATGCTTTTAAGAACTGGATCGGCACGATCTCTTTTCCTTCAAAGTTGATCGGTGTTGTGGAAAGCATTCCAACGTTTTCCAGACATTTCATATGTGTTAAATAACTCTGTCCGAATGTCATGAAGAAACGGATTCTCTTGATTCCCGGAATATTTTTTGCAAGTGATTCAATCTCCTCATGATGAAGCAGATACATATCTTTTTCTCCAACTTCCGGAAAATCATATTCACGCTTAATAGACATTGGCTCTACTTCTACCCAATGGCCATCTTCCCAATAAGAACCCATTGCAGATACTTCTCTTAAATTGATCTCAGGATTAAAGTTTGTTGCAAATGGATAGCCATGGTCACCGCCGTTGCAGTCTAAAATATCAATGTAGTGGATCTCATCGAAATAATGTTTTAATGCATATGCAGAATAAACACTTGTCACACCCGGATCAAATCCGCTTCCAAGGATTGCTGTAATGCCTGCATCTTCAAACTTTTTCTTATAAGCCCACTGCCAGGAATAATCAAAGTATGCTGTAAATCCCTCTTTCCTGCAACGCTCCTCGTAAATTTTTCTCCACTCCGGATCATCCGTATTCTCTGCTTCGTAGTTTGCGGTGTCAATATAATCTACTCCTGTTGCAAGGCAGGCATCCATGATCGTCAGATCCTGATATGGAAGTGCCACATTTAACACTGCATCCGGCTTATATTCGTTGATCAGTGCGATCAGCTCCTCTGTGTTGTCAGCATCTACCTGTGCGGTTGTGATGACTGTTTTGGTTGTCGGCTGTAATTTTTCTTTCATTGCATCGCATTTGGATTTTGTCCTGCTTGCGATCATAATCTCAGTGAAAACATCACTGTTCTGGCAACATTTTGCGATTGCTACGGAAGCTACGCCTCCACATCCGATAATCATTACTCTGCTCATTTTTTTTCTCCTTTTTTTACGTTATTGTTTTTTAGATAATTGCGAAACTCCTTCCTACGCTTCTTTCAATTGTTCAATTTAGGTTTTTATGAGTTTTGCAATTATCCATGTCATTATTTACTTAATATATTTTTCTACCTGTCTTCCTCGTCCTCTAACATATCTTCTAAATATTTCGGGAGCATGAAGGCTCCCCGGTGAAGATTCGTTGTGTAATATCTTGTTTTGATATGTAATTTTTTCCACTCTTTCACGCGCAGATTGTTGAGTGGGTGATATTTTTTGGAAGCAAATCCAAACAGCCAGTAGCCGGATGAACACGTCGGGATATGTGCCTGATATACGCGGCTTACCGGAAATGCACGGAATGCCTTGCGGTGCATCTTCATGCACTCTTCCTTATCCTCATCATAAAATGGACTTCCATGCTGATAAACCATGATTCCGTCCTCTTTTAACGCCTTATAGCAGCTTCCGTAAAATTCCTTGGTAAAAAGTCCCTCAGTATGCCCAAATGGATCGGTTGCGTCATTGATGATCAGATCATACTCCTCTGTTTTGTTTCTCAGGAAACGAAGTCCATCCTGATAATACACATTCACACGCGGATCATCCAGACCACAAGCAAGCTCCGGGAAATGCTCCCGGCAGACTTCCACTAACATCTCATCCGGCTCCACAACATCAATCTTTTCTATGGAATCATACTGTGTCAGTTCTTTTGCAACGCCGCCATCACCGCCACCGATGATCAGCACGTGACGCACGTCCGGATGTACTGCCATCGGCACATGCGTTACCATCTCGTCATAAATAAATTCATCCTTTTCGGAAAAAAGGATATCTCCATCCAAAGCCAGAAACTTGCCAAATTCTACCGATTCCAGAACATCGATCCTCTGGCAGTCACTGTTACCGCTGAATAATTGTTTTTCAATTCTCATTGAGAGCTTTACATTCGATGTGTGAAGCTCCGAAAACCACATTTCCATTTTTCTGCTTCTCCTTCCCTGTCCCGGTTTCCATCGTTTTCTCCGGGATCACCCATCTCTTACACCAGCACCATCAGATATTCCACTGCCGGATCTTCCGTTCCCTGCATGGAGCAGCCTTTTTCTTTCGCATAAATGATATATTCGATGATTTCATCTGTGATCATCTCACCCGGTGCCAGGATTGGGATTCCCGGCGGATAGCACATGACAAATTCACCGGAAATACAGCCGTTTGTCTCACGGATCGGAAGGGATTTCTTTTCCGCATAGAAAGCTTCCTGTGGTGAACGGATGACTTTCGGTGCTATATATTCACCGGATAAAAGTCCTGCCCTGTCTTTTTTATACAGTCTTGCGATATCTGCCAGCGCCCCCACCAGACGCTCAATATCCTGTGTCCGGTCTCCAATGGAAATATAGGCTAAAATATTACAGATATCCCCAAATTCGATCTGAATATCATATTCATCGCGAAGAAGATCATACACTTCGATCCCTGCCAGCCCGATGCCAAGCGTGTAAATAGAAAGCTTTGTCACATCATAGTCGTAGATGCTGGTTCCGTTGATCAGATCCTTCCCATAAGCATAATATCCACCGATATTGTTGATCTCATTTCTTGCATACTCTGCCATCTCGGACACTTTGGCGAAGGATTCCTCACCTCTTAACGCAAGGTTTCTTCTTGAAATATCAAGGCTTGACAGAAGAAGATACGATGCGCTTGTAGTCTGTGTGAGATTGATGATCTGTCTGACATAATCTGCATTGACACCTTTGTTTACAAGCAGAATGGAGCTCTGCGTCAGGCTTCCACCAGACTTATGCATGGAGATTGCTGCCAGATCAGCACCGGCTTCCATGCCTGAAACCGGAAGGTTTTTTCCAAAATACAAGTGTGTTCCATGTGCCTCGTCTGCGAGCACTTTCATGCCATGCGCATGTGCAAGCTTTACGATAGAACGGATATCCGAACAGATACCATAATAAGTCGGATTGTTCACAAGCACTGCAACTGCATCCGGGTTCTCTTTGATTGCCTGCTCCACACACGGCACTTCCATTCCAAGGGAAATTCCGAGTTTTGGATTCACTTCCGGATTCACATAAACCGGAATTGCTCCGCAAAGCACCAGTGCATTGATGGCACTTTTATGTACATTTCGCGGAAGGATAATTTTATCCCCTCTCTTACAGACTGACAAAATCATGCTCTGCACCGCAGAAGTAGTTCCTCCCACCATCAGAAATGCATGTTCTGCATGAAATGCATCTGCTGCAAGTTCCTCTGCATCTCTTATAACCGATACCGGATGACAGAGGTTATCGAGTGGCTTCATGGAATTCACATCGATCCCTACACATTTTTCCCCTAATAATTCCACTAATTCAGGATTGCCACGACCCCGCTTATGCCCCGGCACATCGAATGGTACGACACGCTGTTTCCTGAATTTTTCCAGCGCTTCATAAATGGGAGCTCTTTTCTGATCTTCTCTGTTCATAACTTTCTCCATTGCAATTTATAATTTTTAAGATAATCATTTTCATATTTTATGTAATAGAAATGATGTTTTCGATCACATAAAAAAAGAGACAACTGCCTGCGCAATCATCTCTGTTGACCTTCGTTCTCCATATTGGAATCCTTTTTACTCTCGATGCGATCCCAAATATCGTTTTTCAAAGAATCCGTTGCCTGCCGCTTTCTGCTTTCTGCCTTTGTCTGCATCGCAACTGCAAATATATGTCACTCTTATTGACCGTTTCACAAGATGATGTGCTTACACACTGATTATAAAGTAATCAACTTATAAAATTTGAGCTTCTGACTCAATCAATAACGTGGTCTCCTCACCACACCGGCAACCGACCCGCCTGTCCGTTAGGCTGCCTCAGTAATCTGAGTGGTCATACATTTGCATGAAAAAACGATTTTTATTTTTCACACGAAGAAAAGTCTATCATACACATATTTCAGTGTCAAGATATTTATGATATTAATTGTATTTTTTTTGTTTTCTAATTGTAAACTTCAGGTAAAACAATCCAATAAAAAACTGATTCTGACAAACTGACTTTAAATTTCAAAAAAAAGCTACCGCATACACGATAGCTTCTTTTACATACATTAATTGTATTTTCTTTTTCTTGCTGCTTCAGATTTTTTCTTACGTCTTACGCTTGGTTTCTCGTAATGTTCTCTTTTACGAATCTCCTGCTGGATACCTGCTTTAGCACAGTTTCTCTTAAATCTACGTAAAGCGCTATCTAAAGTCTCGTTCTCTTTTACTATTACACTAGACATTATCTCACACCTAACCTCCCTCCAGTTGCGTATTGTGCATATTCAACTGTTTGGGTAAATTTCATTGCACTATAAGTTATTATAGCATAAAAAATGTTCACGTCAATAGTTTTTCTTATATTTAGAAAAATTCAGACAATTCTATTTTTTTCATCAAATTATTATTTAATCTGATTTTCCAGCGCTGCCTTAGCCTCGGCTACCGCATCCGGGATTCCTGCCGGATTCTTACCGCCAGCCTGTGCCATATTCGGACGTCCGCCGCCGCCACCGCCAACTTTTCCTGCGATCGCTTTGATAAGGTTTCCTGCATGAGCGCCTTTCTTCATTGCCTCCTCTGTTGCCATAGCGACAAGATTTACTTTGCCGTCTGCCTCAGAAGCAAGCACTACAACGCCCTCTCCGAGTTTTCCTTTGAGCTGGTCACCAAGGTCTCTCAAGCCGTTCATGTCAACCCCTGCAACACTTGTTGCAAGAAGTTTTACACCTTTTACTTCTACAACCTGATCCATAACATCGCCAAGTGCCTCTTTGGCAGCTTTGCTCTTTAAGGACTCATTCTCTGCATTTAACGCCTTGATCTCAGCCATCATATGCTCGATCTTCTCAACCAGAGCAGCCGGAGTTGTCTTTGCAGCTTTTGCAGCTCTCTCTAATTCAGCTTCGATATTCTTATAATATGCGAATACATTATCACCTGTCAACGCCTCAATACGACGTACACCGGCAGCAACACCGCTCTCAGAAATGATCTTGAATGCAGCAATCTCGCCTGTGTGTTTTACATGTGTACCACCACAGAACTCCTTGGAAAATTCTCCCATGGATACGACACGTACTTTCTCACCATATTTCTCACCGAATAACGCCATAGCGCCTGTCTTTTTCGCTTCTTCTACGGTCATGACATCCGTACGCACCTCAAGGTCTGCAGCGATCTCATCATTTACGATCTTCTCAACTTTTGCGATCTCCTCTGCTGTCATAGCCTGGAAATGGCTGAAGTCAAAACGTGTTCTCTCTGCATCCTGATAAGAACCAGCCTGCTCTACGTGAGTACCTAATACTTCACGGAGTGCTTTCTGTAATAAGTGTGTTGCAGAATGATTCTTACAAGTCTTGCCACGAAGATCTGCGTCAACAGATAACGTAACTTTATCACCGGACTTGATCATGCCGCTTGTCATTTTGCCGACATGTCCCACTTTTCCACCTAATAACTTGATGGTATCTTCCACTTTGAATGTACCATCAGAAGTGTAGATCACACCTTTATCTCCCTGCTGTCCACCCATGGTAGCATAGAATGGTGTCTCCTCTACGATGATCGTTCCGATCTCACCATCGGATAATGCTTCCACAATCTCAGTCTCAGAAGTAAGTACTGTCACCGTAGATGCTGTCTCTAATTTATCATATCCGACAAACTCTGTTGTGACGGAAGGATCGATCTCATCATAAACAGTCGCATCTGCTCCCATATAGTTTGTAGTCTTACGATTCTTTCTTGCTGTTGTACGCTGTACTTCCATCGCCTTTTTGAAGCCGTCTTCATCAATCGTGAAGCCTTTTTCCTCTAAGATCTCGGAAGTCAGATCCATTGGGAATCCATAAGTATCATAAAGCTTGAACGCATTGTCTCCGGATAATACTTTGGAACCGGATGCGATCATCTCTTTTTCCATTTCTTCTAAGATTGCAAGACCCTGATCGATCGTCTTTGCAAACTTCTCTTCTTCCTGTGCAAGTACTTTTAAGATAAAATCTTTCTTTTCTTCTAATTCAGGATATCCGTCTTTGCTCTCGCTGATCACAGTCTTTGCAAGCTCTGCCATGAAAATGCCGTCGATTCCAAGCATTCTTCCATGACGTGCAGCACGGCGGATGATACGGCGGAGTACGTAGCCACGTCCTTCGTTAGATGGCATAATACCATCGGAGACCATGAATGTTGAGGAACGGATATGGTCTGTGATCAGACGGATCGAAACATCATCCATTGCATCCACTTCATATTTCTTACCTGACAGCTCACATACTCTGTCACGGATTGCTTTCATTGTATCGATATCAAATACGGAATCTACATCCTGCATGACAACTGCAAGACGCTCAAGTCCCATACCTGTATCAATGTTCTTCTGGGAAAGTTCGGTGTAACCACCCTTTCCATCTCCCTCAAACTGGGTAAATACGTTGTTCCATACTTCCATGAAACGGTCACAGTCACATCCTACTTTACAGTCCGGTTTGCCACAGCCGTATTTTTCTCCGCGGTCATAGTAAATCTCAGAACATGGACCGCAAGGGCCGGCACCGTGCTCCCAGAAGTTATCACACTCTCCGGTTTCCGGATCGCGGTAAAATCTTGTGATTCTCTCTGCCGGAACTCCGACTTCTTTTGTCCAGATATCGAATGCTTCATCATCCTCACCGTAAATGGATGGATACAGTCTGTCCTCCTCTAATCCGAGAACCTTTGTCAAAAACTCCCAGGACCATGCGATTGCTTCATGCTTAAAATAATCTCCGAAAGAGAAGTTACCAAGCATCTCAAAGAATGTAAGATGTCTTGCTGTCTTACCAACGTTCTCGATATCACCGGTACGGATACATTTCTGGCAGGTTGTCACTCTTCTGCGAGGTGGAATTTCCTGTCCTGTAAAATATGGCTTTAATGGTGCCATACCTGCATTGATCAGTAATAAGCTGTTATCATTGTGTGGTACCAATGAAAAGCTGTTCATTTTAAGATGTCCCTTGCTCTCGAAAAATTCAAGGTACATTCTTCGTAATTCGTTTTCACCGTAAAATTTCTTCACGACTAAGTTCCTCCAAAATCTTTTGTACAGGCACTTCTCTGCCGTACATTTTTTATTTAATAAAATTGTAATTACCAGCTGTTTCCTTCTAAGAAACTATCTATATAGTTACAAATTATTTAACCTCGTGTTCTGCTGCCGTATCAGCTTCCGCCGCTGCTTTTGCATCTTTGTTTTCCCGCAGCTTTTTGCCTGCAAAAAATCCCGCCAGAGCGATCGCTGCCAAAATCACCATAATAATTGCATACTGTAAAAATGATCCTAAAAATGCCATTTCTTCTACCTGCCTTTCTGCTATGGCTGACACTTATGCACTGCAAAAATGAAAGCCGGCTCACAATTTAAATATTATAGCTCACTTATTTGTTTATCGTCAAGGTATCAAGCGTCTTTTCTTTGAAAAGCCGCCGTCTTTTCCCGAAAAAACTGTCCTGGTTTATTCTTCCCGGATCTCAAACACCTGATTCTCATGGACGATTGGCACGATCCGGTCCGCCATCGCCTGATTGCTCAGTCTTTTGATAAAAGGCTGTATCCCGGAATAATCCTGCCACATATGCATTGGAAACACATACTCTGCATTCGTGTTCTCCAGAAAATATTCCATGCCAAGTGACTGATACATCCCAAGTTTTGGATCAAACGGCACAAATGCCAGGTTGATGTCTTTCTTTGCAAGTTTTTTAATCTGGTTCTTATAATTGACATCCATAATGCCATTGACAAGTTCCCCTGCTCCATCCCATTTCCAGTTGTTGAGATCCCCGGCATGATAAAAACTTGCCCCGTTTGTCTTCACATAAAAGGCGACTCCCGCGTCCGTGGAGCGCAGCGTCTCAATCTCCAAGTCATCCACCTGATATTTTTCGCACGGACTAACGTATGTGATCAATTCCCGGACAGACAGGTCAAACCCGTGTTTTTCCAGAAAATGAGGTGACATCCTGCAGTCTTTTGAGAAAATATAATGTATGTTGCTGTAACGCTCTGCCCAGTGGAGCACATCCATGTCAAAATGATCTCTGTGTTTGTGGCTTGCAAACACATAAACCGGGGTATCCGGCTCATACTCCGGGATCTGTCCACGGAACGTATAGCCGTTCACCCGGTCTCCCGCAAACCAGTCAAAAATCAAAACCTTCTCATCCACTTCCACTAAAAAGCAGCTGTGATGTATAAATATTACCTGCATTCCTTCATCCTTCCAATTATCTCATTTGCTTTTGTATATATTTCTGCCGGATCAAATCCAATGAGAAATATTCCATCCTCGTAAAGTACTTTTCCGTTTACCATCGTCAGTTTCACATTCTGCTTGCTACCGCTGTAAACCAGATTTTTCACAAGGTTGTTCTCCGGCTGCATATTCGGCTGTCTCAGATCGATCATGACAAGGTCTGCCTTTTTCCCGACTGCAAGACAGTCACAATCCGGCAGTCCCATCGCATATGCGCCTCCGGCGGTCGCCATATAAAGCACCTCATCCGCCGGCATGCAGGAAGCGTCCCGTTCCCTTAGTTTTGCCAGTCCTGTCACAAGAAACATCTCCCGGAACATGTCCAGACAGTTGTTGCTTGCCGGTCCATCCGTACCGATTGCAAGATTAATCCCCTCATCCAGCAGTCTTTTGACCGGGCAGATACCGGAAGCAAGCTTTGTGTTCGAACCTGGGTTCGTCACTACCGACATGTGGTGTTTTTTCAATATCTCAATATCTTTCTCCTCCAGCCAAACACAGTGATAACCGCCGCCGCCATGTTCATACAGCCCCAGACTTTCCGTAAACTGCATTGGTGTCATTCCCCAGCGTGCCTTACACTCTGCCACCTCGCGCTCTGTCTCAGAATTGTGCGTCCAGACCGGTGCATGATACTTGTCCGCAATCTTGGCAACCCCTTCAAGCAGTGGACGCGATGTTGTGTATTCTGCATGAAATCCCGGCACATAGGAAGTGAGATCACTCAGCCCGTTGATTCTTAAATAATTCTCCTCCAGCACTTCCAGACTGTCGGTAAAATTGTTCAATCCACTGGTAAAAACAGTCCGGAAACCTGTATCCACATAGGCATTGATATGATAGTCCTGCATAATGTACATATCAAAATTTGAGGTGATACCACTCGTCAGGTACTCCATAATTCCGAGGATTGCAAGCCAGTAAGTATCCTCCCCTTTCAGCCTTGCCTCGTTTGGGAACACTTTCTGCTGCAGCCATTCCTGCAGTGGAAGATCATCTGCAAAAGATCGTAAAAATGTCATCGGCGTATGCGTATGTGCATTCTTAAATCCCGGCATTAAAAGATTTCCCTTCGCATCGATCTCCCGGTCCCAGATAATGATATCATCTTCTTTGCAGACAGCAGAAGTCTCTATGCCATCCCCGATATAACAGATATGGTCTCCTCTTACCCAGAGTTCCCCCTCCGTCACCTCAAAGGTGTGATCTGCTTTCGTCAATAATATTTTTGCATGATAAAAACGAATGTTCATACCGATCCCCCACTTTTATCACTGCCTGTATCCTGCAGCAGAATGCCCGCACTGTGGGCATCCGATCGTCATAAATTGCAGTGCGCGCCGGAAAAATCTATGATTTTCCCGACGGGATACACTGTTTTTGATTCTTAAATCTTACCAAATTTCATAGGATAATGCAAACCATTCCACCGTTATTATCATTTACGATTTTCTGCATGGTATCCTGCAGTTTAAGCTGGCATTCATCATCCATCATGGCGATTTTATTCCGGATTCCGTCCTCCATAAGCTCCCCTATGGATTTGCCGAAAATATTGGTTTTCCAGACGCCCTCCTCGCTCTGCTGTCCCTCCCGGATGTAACGGATCAGGTCATTCGCCTGATCTTCACTTCCCACGATTGGAGCGATTTCCGTCTCAATATTGGCACGGATCATATGGATGGATGGGGAAACTGCCTTAATTTTTACACCAAACTTGTTTCCATGGTGGATCAGTTCCGGCTCCGCAAGTTCAATGTCCTTTAACCCCGGATTCACAACACCATATCCTTTCATCTGCACTTCCTCAAAAGCCCCTGCGACTTTCTCATAAGATTCTTTCCTCGCCGCCATCTCGCGGATCATCGAGATCAGTTCATACTCACCATGGATAGGAACTCCTGCAAGTTCACTCATATTTTCATAGTAATACGGCTCTGCAACCTCCATCTGTATTTTCACACAGCCGCAGGCGAGATCCATCTCATCCATTTTAATCTTTGAAATGCAGTCTCCCGGTTCTGACTGCTGCTGGTAAACGTCTTTCGTGCGCTCCATATGACTTAAAATATCCGATGCCTGTGCAATGATCTCACTTTTTACCGGATGATCAGCGGAGAGCATTTCCGTCCATTTCGGGATAAAAAATTCCACCCGTTCAATCGGAAATTCATACAGCACACTCTCTAAAATTTTTAAGACATCCTCTCTGCGCAGCTGCTCACAGTTGACCGGCACAGCCGTTGTCTGATATTTTTTTTCCATCTCCGACGCAAGTTTTATTGTCTCCTGCGCATAAGGTTTTGCCGAATTTAACAGGATCACAAACGGCTTTCCGATATTTTTCAGTTCCTGAACGGTTCTCTCTTCTGCATTTATGTAATTTTCCCGTGCCAGTTCTCCGATCGTTCCGTCGGTCGTCACTACAATGCCGATCGTCGCATGGTCTCTGATGACCTTCTCGGTTCCGATCGATGCTGCCTCCGCAAATGGGATTTCCTGGTCTGACCACGGTGTCTTTACCATTCTGCTTCCATTTCCTTCCATATGTCCCACTGCCCCGTCCGCCAGAAAACCGACACAGTCGATCAGTCTTACACGCAGCTTTAATGGCTCTTCTTCCGTCTTAAAATCAGAGAGCCGGATCTCCGCCGCCTGCTGTGGAATGAATTTTGGTTCCGTCGTCATAATGGTTTTTCCGGCTGCCGCCTGCGGAAGTTCATCCATGGCTCTCTCTTTTTCTGCTTCTCCTTCCATAAAAGGAAGTACCATCAACTCCATAAACCGTTTGATGAAGGTGGATTTTCCAGTGCGCACCGGACCTACGATCCCGAGGTAAATCTCCCCGTTGGTACGATTTCTGATATCCCTGTAAATGTTATACTCTTTATTTCCGCTATAATTGTCCATAAAAAATTCCCTCCATATGTTATCACATTGTATGAAGGGAATTTTTGTTTTATTCGTATTTATTCGATCACCACATCACATGCAGTTTTTTGGGCAGACATTGAAAGTGCATCTCTGTGACATCCCCACAGTACTCTCCGTCTGCATGAAGTACCATAGGTGTTTTCAGCTTCAGGTCATATTCCTTACAGTTTGTCACCTCAAACCCTCTGATCCGCAGATGATTGGCTGTCACAAGCAATGGCAGACATAAAAAAGTGCGCCATTTCGGGATTCCCCACGCCATACACACCGAAAGCTTTCCGTCCTGCGCATCTGCCCCCGGTGCCATCGGCACACCGCCGCCCTCAGCCCGGAAATTCATTGCCGCAGCGAAAATCATTTTCTTATGATTTTTCTGTCCTTTTCCATCAAAAACTGCACCTGCATCTGTTGTCTGCATGGTAAATAACGACTGTACCGTCAAAAACAGGTAGGTAAGCTTTCCGAGATGCAGCTTATTCAAAGCGTCTTTTACCTTTGACTTCAAAGCCTTCTTGCAGACTAATGCATCCAGTCCTGCACCGGCACTGATCGCAAATAATCTCGGCTTCTCACAACCGTTCCAGCTCACCTGCCCCAGATCCATCACATAATCTTCTCTGCAGTTTAAAATATGCTCAATCACCTCTGTAGGCGTTCCCGTGATCCCAAGTCCCCTTGCAAGGTCATTGCCGGAACCGGTCGGGATCACACCAAATCGTACCTTCTCAAAATGCGTCATTCCGTTGATGACTTCATTTGCAGTCCCATCACCACCTACCACGACAAGTTGTATGTCATCCGCCCCGCATTCACAGATGTCATGTGCCAGTGAAAAGGCATGCCCCTCATATTGGGTGACGTATGATTCGTAAGCAATGTTTTTCTTTTTTAAAACTGCTTCCGCTTCTTTCCAGATCTTTGCGCCTTTACCGCTTCTGGAATGCTCATTCACTATAAAACATAGCATATTCGCGGCTCTCCTTTCCTCTCTTCTTATCCTCATACATCCGTTCATCCGCGTCATGTACTATTTTTAAGATATCGATTCCGTTTCCCTCCGCTGTACCGGTTGCACTCGAAACCCTGAGACCACCTTCTTCCCTGTGTCTTGCAAGTTTGTCCCTGACATTCTGGATGATCTGCTCTGCCTCCTGTTTCTCCGGATTTTCGATGAGCATGACAAATTCATCCCCACCGATACGATATGCCTTTTTCCGGCTATCTGTCTGTGCATAGATTGCACCGGACATTGTCTCGATCAGTTTATCTCCCATGCCATGTCCCATGCGGTCGTTGATCTCTTTCAGATTATTGATATCCCACAAAACCACGGCGACACGCTCCACCATCGTATAGTAATTGGCAAGCATATCTTCATATTTATTCTTATTATAAAGCCTTGTTGCAGAATCGACCTCCTTGCGGTAGGTAAGTTCCGCAATCCTGTAAGCATCCTCCCGCATGCTGCCAATGGTATGCTGGATGATCATCACGAACACAAATAGGATCAGAAGCTGCGGTAATATCCCGTAAACTATAATGACCACAACCGGCATCTTTGAAAAAGGGAGCTTCGCAAATCCATCTGCCAGTTCCGCCATGTACCATGTTCTTGTATGATTTCCCTGCAGCAGCAGGTTCAGATCACAGATCCCATAATAAAATCCCACGATCATGCTGATCGGAAGCAGAAAAACTTCCAGTGCATATGACAGCCATAACACGGATTTCTCTTTATACTGAACTGCCACAATGAGTGGGAACACATACGCCAGAACCATATGGTAACTGAACATAAGGTTCATTGCTGCTGAAATTATGCAGATGCCGGCCACCAAAAAATTTTTCATGCGCTCATCCGATGGATCTGCTTTAAAAAATAAGATCACAGACGCAATAAAAAAACCTGTGGAAATTGCATACGTCGCACTAAACACAATTGCGTTTGCTGTCGGAAAACGGCCAAACGCCAGTCCCCAGACCGCCGTCAAAACAATAAACGCTCCGACCATCTCCCACAGGGTCTTCTTATTGATCTCAATCTCCTGCTGCGCTAATTCCTCATTATAATGTTCCCCAAAATTAGTCATCTTCTGTTCCTCATACTCTCGTAATTATCCCATACCTGTCATTATCCGGTACTTCTGATCACTTTCTGTTCAACTATAAGTACCCCGATACCTTAATCTCCACTACATATAGTAAAGTATAACACAAAACGTTATATTTCTGTGAACTTTTTTTATATTTTTCTGTTTTTTAACATTTTATAAAGTTATCGTGGAATACTATTTGCCGTACACAGTGCTCCCCAGCCTAACACCGGATTCGGGTAAACTGTAAAACCCGGCAGTTTGCGCGCCCCACGGATCAGGTAAGCTTTCATTTTTTCCCCGTAAAGATAGGCATCGTTGCCGTTTACAATGCCCCACTGCATCAAAAGTGCTGCACTTCCGGTCACAAACGGTGTCGCCATGGAGGTTCCGGTACGCACCTGATAGCCGCCGCCCGGTGCGCAGGACATGATCTCCACCCCCGGAGCCACAAGATCGGGCTTTACCTGATTGGTTGCCCTCGTATAACCTCTCCCGGAAAATGCAACTGCCTGGTCAAATCTCGCATCGTATGCCCCGACAGTGATCACTTTCGTCGCTGTAGAGGGAATCGTGAGAGTTGTCTCCTCCACCGGATTTAAAAATCCCGTTCCGCTGTTTAACACATTTCCTGCCGGAAGCCACATGTCAAACGCGCCGTCTGTAATCCGGATGGGAGTGAGCCTGATCTTCCAGATTCCATCGTCAATGTAACTGCCCACTGGGATAAAATCCAGATAAATTTCCTGGTAGGGATTGTACGGACTTGGTTCTCCATAATACACCAGAAGGTTTGTTTCTCCTAACTGAAATCTCTGGGTTCCCTGTATCCGCTGCAATGGTCCGATTGCAGTTCCGCCCGGATGGATCACAGAGACACCGATCTCATCCACATAATTTTTCCAGATCTGCAAATTTAAGGATGCCTCATACGCGCTCACCGCGATCTCAACCTCCTGCTCCTCATTCAGCGTCAGTTTTCCCGCCGTATGGACTGCTGCACTCCCTTCATTGCCACTGCCGATCACAATAGACGTTTTCCAGTAATTCGCCATGTCATCCAGATAGGTCTCTATCAGTGAATTCCCGGAATGGGAACCGTAATTATTGCCAAAGCTTAGGTTTAATGCAATTGGTTTTCCATACTGCCTTGCTCTCGCAATACAGAAATCCACAGCACTCATCAGTTCCGTTGTTTTCGGAAACGAAGTCTCTCTCGGCACACCAAGTTTCACAACGATCAGTTCACTCTCATATGCCACGCCGCGGTACCGCCCATTGGAAGCCCTGCCATTTCCTGCCGCAATGCCTGCAACATGCGTACCATGCCCGGATGCATCCCTGCTCGGGCAGATTGCGTACCGCTCCTGCTCACTCTCCTGCCTTAACGCCAGATTAATCGTCTCACGCTCGTAGACCGTGTCAAGCGTCTGATCCCACAGCACAGCAATTCTTGTCGTTCCGTCACTGTTGCAAAAATCCGGATGCGCATAGTCAATTCCGGAATCAATGACTGCCACAAGCACCTCTTTTCCTGTCAGATTACTTGTCGGACTTGTACCCTGCCCGGTCTGCAGCGGATTGATGCAGGAACTTCTTTTTCCGTTTTCCACCGAAAAAAAAAGTCGTTTTGGTTTCTCCATATATTCAATTTCAGGCATGGATGCGACAAGCTCTACCAACGGCTGCGAAATCCTTAAAATAGCATATTCATTTGTGAGGTTATAAATTCCAATCTGAGCCTGTTCCTCCGGGAAACGCTCCGACAGCTTCTGCCGCAGTTCCTCTGTCGTTCCAAAAAATTTTACGATCACCTCCCAGCTATCATCTGCAACATCATATCCTACATCCAGATTCAGGGACTTTTCCCGTTCCTCCCGCGTGGCATCCAATGCCAGATTTAGTATATTTTCTATCTTTCCACAGTTTTCCTTCATGCGCTTTTCCGTTTTTTTCTCTATTCTATGCATGAATCCATCCCCTTAGCATAAACTAAACCAAAATAGAATGCGATCAGAATGTAAGGAAAAATATATGTGTGGAATTGCAGGTTTTTATAACGCAGAAGGAAATTATCAACAACAGAAAGAAAAATGGGCATCTGTGCTGACTTCCATGCACGAATGTCTTGCGCACCGTGGAAATGATGAGTCCGGGATCTATCTGTCAGATATGACCGGTCTCTCCCACGCGCGCTTAAGTATCCGCGACATTGTCACCGGGAAACAGCCGATTATACGCCAAAAGAACGGAAAGGAATACGCGATTGTATACAATGGCGAATTATATAACACCGGGGAACTCGCCCGTGACCTGCGGCAGTCCGGCTATGAATTTTCGACGACTACGGACACCGAAGTCATTCTTTATGCCTATATGCAGTACGGCGCCAGTTTTGTCCGGAAACTGAATGGAATTTTTGCCTTTGCCATCTGGGATGACAGCAAAAAAGAACTTCTCTTATACCGTGACCGCGTAGGAATTAAACCGCTTTTTTACTCGTTTGTATCCGGACAGCTCCTGTTTGCCTCTGAGCCAAAGGCACTTTTTTGTTTTCCGGGATTCACTCCGAGGCTTTCTATGGATGGCATGCGCGAAGTTCTCGCGATCGGACCTGCCCGAACTATGGGAAATGGAATTTTTGACGATGTAAACGAAGTGCTTCCCGGACATTATCTCATTTTTTCTGAAAATACGATGTCCGATCACACTTACTGGGATCTGTTCCGCGCCCCGCATACCGATTCCTATGAACAGACAGTGGAAACTGTCTCTTTTCTTCTGCGCGATTCCGTGACCAGACAGATGGTATCCGATGTTCCGGTGTGCACGTTTTTGTCCGGCGGCATTGACTCAAGCATTGTCACCGCGATTGCCTGCCGTTACATGGAAAAACACGGTGAAACCTTAAATACTTTTTCCTTTGATTTTAAGGACAATGACATTTATTTTAAATCCAACGCCTTTCAACCGGAGCGTGATCTTCCTTATGTCAGGATCATGTTAGATCACTACCACACAAACCACACGTATCTGGAATGCGATGAAAACACGCTCTTTTCCGCACTCAGAGATGCCGTCGACGCAAAGGATTTTCCGGGTATGACAGACGTGGACTCCTCACTGCTCTACTTCTGTTCCCTTGTAAAAAAACACAATAAGGTCGCACTGACCGGTGAATGTGCCGATGAGATTTTCGGCGGATATCCGTGGTTTTACCGGGAAGATCTTTTATCCAGAGATGGCTTTCCGTGGTCGGCGGATATGTCTGTGCGAACGCTGTTTCTTAAAGACTCCTTCATAAAAGATCTCGATCTTGCCGCCTACTCCAACGACCGTTACCAGACTTCTTTAAACCAGGCACCACACCTTTCAGACGAGACGGAAACCGAGCGGAAACGCTATAATATCGCTTATCTGAACATCAAATGGTTTATGCAGACACTGCTCGACCGCATGGACCGCACAAGCATGTACTCCGGTCTGGAAGCCCGTGTTCCATTTGCCGACCACCGCATCATCGAGTATGTGTTTAATGTTCCGTGGGAAATGAAATACCAGAACGGTGTCGAGAAAGCACTGCTCCGTGACGCATGTAAAGACCTGCTTCCAGAGGAGCTTTTGCACCGGAAAAAGAGCCCTTACCCGAAAACCTATCATCCCGGCTATGAGAAACTTCTGATTGCAGAAATGCAGCACATCCTTGACCAGCCGGATGCACCGGTCAAGACCTTCATCGAAACCAAAAAACTCGAAACCTTCCTAGAGGCACCGACCGAATACGGAAAGCCGTGGTTCGGACAGCTCATGGCAGGACCGCAGCTGCTCGCCTACTTCATCCAGATCAACTACTGGATGCAGAAATACCACCTGAATCTGTAATTTCCGAATGAACGGAAGCGCAGCCCCGGCTGTCCAGTCTGGCAGTCTGCCGGGTTATATCATTTATGTATGCATGGAAAGGAAGCGGGGCGCAGAATGAAACTTGTTCAAATTGCTTATTTATCAATATTTCCTTTTTGACTGCTCTCATTGTTTATATTCATTCAGCAATGGACAGTCCGCACAATATGTCCGTTTCATGACACACACTCGTCTTAGGTTTCTCGTGTGTGCGTTACATGCCAGAAGATCAGCAGAGAAGCAGGGCAAAAATCACCCGGTTTTCCTTTTGATTTTTGCCCTGCAATAAACGATACTGATTCTGGCATTTACGCACACTAGAGAAAGCTAACGAGTGTGTGTCTGAAACGGACATATTGTGCGGACTGTTCATTGATGAATGTACATAAACCAGCAGTCAAAAAAGAAATATTGATAAATCTACGCAATTTTTCACGAAAGTTTCATTCTGCGCCCCGCTTCCTTTCCATCATCTCAGTTATGAAAATCCGGCAGACTGCCAGACTGGACAGCCGGGACAATGCTTTCAGTTATTCGGAAAGTACTTTGTTCAGGATGTCTGCGAGCGGAACCATGGCGTTTTTTGCCTCCTGCACGGTGTTGGTCTGCGCCCCGACCTCGACGAGCAGTGTTTTCGGACAGTAATGCATGTTGAAACGGTATCCTTTGAGGTAGATTTTTCTTGTGTATCCCGGATAGTATTCTGCGGCGGCAAGCTGCATCTGAAACGAGAATGCCAGATTATCCGCTATGTATGGATTGTACAGATAGGCGATATCCCCCAGTTTGGTCGTTCTGCTCAATCCGTTAAAAAACATTACTTTTGCCATGTCCGTTCCATTCACATTCGTGACAAGCCTTGTGTTCTCCCCCACGCCATCCCGGTGCAGATCTATGACCACGTCAATGCCCGGGTTGTCTGCCAGTATCTGCTCTAATGCCGGTGCTGCTTTGGAATACGCCTTATCACGGATGGTATCATATTCCCCGGTGTCGTGGATGACATTGTATCCATATTGCTGCGTCAGCAATTCTGTCAGATAATCCCCAACGCCCACAACCGTAGTTGAGCGGTCTCCAGGAATAGAATCCGCATACCCTTCCAGTGAATGGGTATGATAAATTAAGATCTGTGGCGTACTCGCATCATGTGCGATTTTCATATTTTTTCCGGTGAGTGCTGCCACATTTAACTGATCACTTTTTACATTTGTTGTACTGTCCACCTGATAAAAATTCTGCACAAGATAATCAAAATCGTTTAATTTATCCAGAGAATATTCGACTGCTTTCTGTGTTGCTGCTATGGGCGGTGCAACTGTGAGAGATGTCTGCTCTGCGGAGTTGGATGTTTCCTGCGAGGTGTCCGGGTTCTGTGCATTTGCAGCTGCCTGTGAATTGTCGGTGCTCTGCGCGTTATCTGCCGGCTGTGAACTGTCTGTATTCTGTGCATTATCTGTGCCCCCATTGTTTTGCATCACAACCTGTCCGTTCTCATCCACGTAGTTCTCGTCCAACGCTTCCATCGCAAGGATCATCTCATAGGAAAGCGTGCTCTCTGCATCAGTTTCATAAGATTGTATCTGAACCGTATAATCTGCAATTGGAAATAATATTTTCTCCACTTTGGCAAGAAAATGGTTACCGTTTTCCTTCTCTTCATAGTGAAGTCCCGGTGCCAGCACATCCACCACTGCCGTCCCTGCCATTTTTACTGCTGCTTTTTTCCCGATACTCCAAAGCTCCTGCCGCTGTACAAAAAATGTTACAAGTGCTGTAACTACCAGCATTCCCATCAGATATTTTCCATATTTATTTTTCAATCTTTTTTTTTGATAACTTCTATAACCATGAAAATACATAATACACCTTATGCCAGTTTCCATTCATTATGCAAAAATGTTGTGATTGATCAAAGCGATATTTAACCCCTCTGATATGGTAAAACTTAATCTTTTGACAGATTCATCAATATCTTTTGGTGTCACAAACATGGTGTTCAGATTCGGAGACAACAGCTCCCGGATCAATTCATATTTCTCTGTCTCATTGAGTTCTCCAAGAGTGCTGCCAAGCGTCTTAAGTTCGCTGCTCTGATTCATCGCCGTGATCAGATTAAACATCGTATCATTTACTATAGTGGCAGCGTCAACAACCGTTGGAACCCCGATTGCAATAACTGGAACACCAATGCTTTTCTCATTTAACCCGTGTCTGTGATTGCCGACACCGCTTCCCGGATTGATTCCGGTGTCCGTCACCTGAATGGTCCGGTTGAGACGCTTGGTATTTCTTGCTGCAAGCGCATCAATTGCGATCACAACATCCGGTTTTGTCTCCTTCACGATTCCGTCCACAATCTCCATAGATTCCATACCTGTCTGTGCCATCACACCAGGAACGATACTGCTCACGCGGTTGACATGCTCTTTTCCAAACGCATATTTTCCGTATTCATTGATAATATGTCTCGTAATGTAGAGATTATCCACCACTCTTGGTCCCAATGCATCCGGCGTTACTGCCCGATTTCCAAGCCCGACGATCAGTACGGAGACATCCTCTTTTTTTACGTCGATCAGCTGCTTTAACACTCTGGCAAGCTGCTCTGAGATCTCTCTGTGATAATCTTCGTCCTCCTCATCCATATTCGATGCCTCGATCGTGATATAAGTACCTTTTGGTTTCTCCATGGCTTTTGCACCATTCTCCGTCTCGATCACCACTGTGCTGATGGTTAGATTTTTACTGACATGCTCCTCCGAAAAACGGACGCCTTTCAGTTCCACCTTATCTTCCTGCATTTTTTCCTGCGTCTCTAATGCAAGGTCTGTTCTGATCTGGTACATATGCACTTCTCCTCTTTTTCATTCTGTGGATTTTCGTTACTGTTCCCAACTTATCTCTTTCTGTAACGAGTTCCCGCTCATTTTACTTAGTATGTCCCTGCCCTAAAAATTTATCCACAGCTTTTTAGGAATTTGCCCTCACCTTCAGATCGCCTTGAAATTTAGAAAAAGGTATTCAAAAAATTTGCAAAAAATGTCATTTTATATATTGACAGCATTATAGAAATGTCCTATACTACTCTAGTATGTTTACATTGAACTGTCCGTGTCCGGCTTTAATGTAACAATCATGAACAATTACAATCATAAAAAAATTGGAGGTGTACAGATTGGCTAACATTAAATCTGCAAAGAAGAGAATTTTAGTAACTGAAACAAAAGCTGCTAGAAACAAATCTATCAGATCTGAAGTGAAAACAGTAACCAAGAAAGTTGAGGCTGCTGTTGCTGCAAACGATAAGGAAGCTGCAAAAACTGCATTAACAGTTGCAATTTCTACTATCGAGAGCGCTGCTTCTAAAGGTGTTTATCACAAAAACAATTCTGCTAGAAAAGTTTCCCGTTTAACAAAGCTTGTTAACGCAATGGCTTAATAGAAGATAAATTAAAATTCGCGAATTCAAAAATCACCAGTACCGTCATACTGGTGATTTTTTTATACAATAGAATGCACGCAAAGCGTGCATTCTATTGTTTGCTGTATTTCATTAAAAAGATTTCCACTGCCATCTGGTCATTCATTCGGCCGGTCTTTACCGCTTCCTCAAAATCCACACCATCCCGGATTGCCTGCTTTAACTGCTGCATCGTAAATCCTTTTGCCTGCGTCACATTTCTTCGCACTGCAAACGGCGGAATCCCTGCTTTCTGTGCCATCGTATTGTTATCAAATCCTTTTTGCGACATATCCTTGATATTCAACAAAATCTGAAACTGTCTGGAGATCAGATACATAATCCGCATGGACGGCTCTTTTAATGTCAGCAGGTCATAATACAGGTCCAGCGCTTTCTTCTGATTATGCTCCGCGATCGCATTGACCATATCAAAAATTTTATTTGTGGTCTGCTCTGTCGTCACTGCCTCCACGTCCTTCGCCTCGATGACATCCTTATCCATACAGTAACAGATCAATTTTTCCAGCTCGCGGTCAATATTGCCCATATCCGTTCCGGTTTTGCTCAAAAAAAGCTGCATGACAGAACCTGTGATATTCTTCCCCTCTTTTTTCAGACGTGTCAAGATCCAGCGTGTCAGAAGTTCCTCTGTCTGTGTTGTAAACTCCACAATCTTTCCTACATTTTTCACTGCCTTATAGAGCTTCGAGCGCTTGTCCACTTCCTCCTCCACAAAAAGAAACAGTGTCGTATCCGGAACCTGCGGCATATACTCTGCCAGCTCCTCACAACTGCCCTTAAAAAAGCCGCTGTTTTCAATCAGGATCACTCTCCGGTCGGCAAAAAAAGGAAGGGTTTCCGACAGGTCGATCACCTCTTTCGGATTTGTGTCTTTTCCCTCATAAGCGGTAAAATTCATCGTATCATCGGGCTGCACCAACGCTTTTTTCAGCTTGTCTTTGTACTGTTTTTTCAGGTACGCCTCGTCGCCGTAGAGCAGATATATCTTTTTAAATTGTCCACTCTTAATATCTTCATCAATCGTTTTCATTTTCGCCTGTTATCCAATCAAAGTGTACTGCATCAGTTCATAATGTAATCTGCTTCCCTCTGTGATCTCCATTGGGAGCAGCGCTCTTGCCACCAGTTTCAGCTCGCCGTCCGGCTCGTCTACCCTTCTTAAATGTGCATAGTCACCATCAATTTGTTCTACCATATAGTCACATACTAACATATGTTTCTGCCACTCAAAATGTGTTGAAATATACTCAAACACATCGAGAAATTGAAGTCCTTGCGGATACTTCTTACTGCTTCAATGTGTATGCTTTGGCGATTGTAAACAATACGCTACTCACAAGTTCTTGTACACTCCACAGTCGTAAATTCCTGCGATAGCCCGCAGTACATACTTACGTTTGCGTTGATTATGCAACTTCGTAAGTTAAAGCATCTCTTAGATTAAGAGCAGCGTTAAAATCCCTATCCTCGACATAGCCACAATCACAACGGTATATTCTATCTGAAAGCTTCAAATCTTTCTTGACAGCACCACAACAGTGACATATTTTAGATGATGGATACCATCTGTCTACGACTCTTAATTCAATACCATTTTCATCACACTTAGCTTTAAGCTTAGTTCTAAATTCATAGAACTTTTGTGATGCAACG
>UMKI01002707.1_pt1 | contig 27910 bp, 19 predicted proteins | sample 1966291 | NCBI WGS metagenome assembly UMKI01 (sample SAMEA4836174, study PRJEB28245) | human gut metagenome | biome: gut microbiome; material: fecal sample | place: Denmark | collected 2008 | reverse complement strand
GGTGCTCTTCCTAAGTTCGTTGCAAACATCAAGGCAGCTTTGGACGCAAATGATTTCGCTAAGGCTGAGCAGCTCTGCAACAAGCAGCGCGGTACAGTAGCTAACGTTGTTATGGCTTCTTTGAACGCTTACAAGTCTATGGAGTCTGGTGCTAACGCATCTTTGAAGAAGGCTCAGAAGGTAGCTAAGATTCAGCAAGCTCACGAGGAGGCAACTCAGTTGGAGATGCCAACTTTGACAATGAACTTGCCAATCATCGCTACAATCGTAACACTTGGTACTTTGACAGGTCTTCTCGGTACTGTAACCGGTATGATCAAGTCATTCCAGGCCATGGGTGAAGGTGGTGGCGCTGACTCAGCAGCACTTTCTGTAGGTATTTCTGAGGCGTTGATCAACACCGCATTCGGTATCTTGACATCATGGTGTGCCGTTGTATCTTACAACACATTCACCAACAAGGTAGATAAGTTGACATACGCACTCGACGAGGTAGGTTACTCAATTGCTCAGACATACGAAGCTAACCACGCAGAAGAGGCTTAATTTTTGCTAACCCTTTAAAATTTTATCGCTATGGGTAAAGTAAAAATTAAGAAGAGTGACATCTGGATCGACATGACGCCTATGTCAGACGTTATGACCCTGCTGCTTACCTTCTTCATGCTCACCTCTACTTTCGTAAAGAATGAGCCAGTTAAGGTAAATACACCAGGTTCTGTGTCTGAGATTAAAGTGCCAGAGAACGGTGTCTTGACCATCTTGGTTAGTCCTGAAAAGGACAAGGCTGGTAATCCTACCGGCGAGGGCCAAGTATTTATGAGTATTGATAATACTGATCAGTTGGGAGCTACACTGAGCACAATGACAGGTACATTCGGCGTGTCATTGAACCCAAAACAGATTGAGACATTCAAGAGCGAAGGTATGTTCGGCGTACCTATGAGCGACTTGAGTACTTATCTGACAATGAACGCTTCTAAGCGTCCACAGTATCTCCAGACTAAAGGTATTCCTCTCGACAGTATTAAGGGCGGTATGAGCGAGTTCCAGCAGTGGGTTGACGCAGCACGTAACGTAAACGAAGACATCAAGATTGCCCTGAAGGCAGATGCTTCTACACCTTACAAGACCGTTAAGAGAGTGATGAACGAACTCCAGGATATGGACGAGAGTCATTACTATATGATTACACAGTTAAAACAACAGGGGGACGAATAAATGGCAAAGAAAGAAAGCAAACAAAAGAAAATGAATGTCCGCGTAGACTTTACGCCTATGGTGGATATGCTCATGCTGCTTATCACGTTCTTCATGCTGTGTACATCTTTGAGCAAACCTCAGACTATGGAGCTGACTATGCCAAGTAATGATGAGAATACTCAAGAAGATCAGAAGAACGAAGCTAAGGCTTCTGAAACTGTGACACTCTACATAACAGCAGACAACAAGATTTATTATGGTGCTGGTATTCCTAAGTACGATGATCCAACATGGATTAAGGAGACTACATGGGGAAGCCAGGGCATCCGTAAGGCCTTGAGAGAGCATGCTACAGAAAACGGCACACGCCCTGTAGAAAGAATCGCACTTGCTGTCAAGGAGTTGAACATGGACCGTCAGAAGAATCCTAAGCAGTATCCTGATAGCATCTATCAGAAGAAGTTGAGCGATTTGAAGGCTGGTAACTTGAAGGACGGAAAGATTCCTACTCTTACTATCGTCATCAAGCCTACAGATAATGCTTCATATAAGAATATGGTTGATGCACTCGATGAAATGCAGATTTTGAACATTGGTACGTATGTCATCGATAAGATTAGCGGAGACGATGAGAAGCTTCTCAAGTCTAGAAACGTTAAGATGTAAGATGTGTACTAACAATTAAAACAAGAAAGAAATGGCAAAAATTGATCTTTACGATCCTAAATGGGTCGAAATGGTTTTCGCCGGAAAGAACAAGGAGTATGGTGCATACCAGCTCCGTAAGGGTACTTCTGGCCGAAACATCAAGGCTCTGCTTATCTTGGTCATTGCTGCAGCTCTCGTGGGTGGTTTTTTAGCTTGGAAGGTTATCGAACAGAAACAGGCTGAAGAGCAGCAAGCATATATGGAAGCTATGGAGTTGGCTAAACTCCAGCAGCAGGCTAAGAAGGAAGAAAAGAAGAAGGAGCCAGTGAAGCCTAAGGTTGAAATGAAAAAGGAGATTCCTGTGGCTCGCGAAACTCAGAAGTTTACCGCACCTGTCATTAAGAAGGATGAACTCGTAAAAGAGGAAAACCAGGTTAAGCAGATGGATAAACTGGATGACAAAGTTGCAGTCGGTACTGAAAACAAGGAAGGTGTGAAGGACCGTACAGTTGAAGCTGTAAGAAATGATATTGCAGTGGCACCTCCACCTCCACCACCAGCACCAAAACCTGAGGTTGCTACTAAGATCTTCGACGTCGTAGAGGAGATGCCTTCATTCCCTGGTGGAAATGGAGCTTTGATGTCTTACCTTGCAAGCAACATCAAGTATCCTGTCGTTGCACAGGAGAATGGTGTACAGGGTCGTGTTATCGTATCATTCGTGGTAGAACGTGATGGTTCTATCTCTGATGTTAGGGTAGCTCGTTCCGTAGACCCTTCACTTGACCGTGAAGCACAGCGTGTCGTTAAGAGCATGCCTAGGTGGAAACCTGGTAAGCAAAACGGTTCTGCTGTACGTGTTAAGTATACTGTACCAGTTGTATTTAGATTGCAGTAATAGAATGAAAAGAACATCTTATATTTTTTTAGGTATAGGATTAACAGTACTATCAATGGCTTTCTTCTCGTCATGTGGCGAGAAGAAAGCCAAAGATGGTAGAACTGATACTCCTACTTCAGGCACAATTGAATTTGTGGCTGACGAGAGTTTGAGTCCTATCATTGACGAAGAAAGAAGTCAGTTTGAGTATGAGTTCCCAAAAGCTAAACTCAAGCCGAAGTATACAGATGAAGTCACCGGACTTCAGATGATTAAAGATTTCAAAACAGCGCTCTTGTTCACTACACGTAATTTGAAAGATAGTGAAATAGCCTACTTGAAGTCTAAAAGCAATGTAATTCCTTCTGTTTTCCCTATCGGTTACGATGGATTGGCATTTATTGTAAACAAGCAAAACAATGATACTTGTATTACGGTAAAAGATATCAAACGTATCCTTACAGGTAAGGCAACAAAATGGAGTGATATTGTGAAAGGTTCTAAGAGAGGCGACATCGAAGTTATTTTCGATAATACCCGCTCAGCAACAACCAATTATGTAGTAGACTCTGTACTGCACGGAGCTAAAATGGGTGCAAAAATCATGGCCGCAAAAACTAGTAAAGAGGTTATCGACTATGTGGATCAGAACCCAGGCTCAATCGGTGTAATTGGATCTAACTGGCTCAACGACCGCCGTGATTCAACCAACACTACATTTAAGAAGAATATTCATGTCATGCGAGTATCTATCAAAGATGTGGCAACACCATATAACAGCTGGCAACCATATCAGGCATACTTGCTGGATGGAAGATATCCGTTCGTCAGAACATTATATGCTATTGTAGTTGACCCTCACAAGGCATTGCCTTGGAGCTTCGCAAACTACATTTCAGCCCCAAGAGGTCAGCTCATACTGTTCAAAACCGGATTACTTCCATACAGAGGTGACATCACTATAAAGACCGTTAATGTAAAACGCTAAGAAAGAGACGCATATAAAAAAGTAGAATTATGAAAGCAATTAAATATTTAGTAGCGGGTTTGCTCGTCATGGGTTTGGCAGCACCTGCAATGGCACAGGATGTCAACTATAAGGACATGCTGAAACCTATAGAGACTACATTGAAGGCTGGTAACGCTGATCCTAAGGCTTTTGCCAAGGAAATCAAGGGATACCAGAAGGAATTCAAAAAGGATCCTAAGGCATTGGTTGCTTTGGGTAACCTTCTTGCAATGAACAAGAACTATGATCAGGCTAACGCTGTTGCTGATGCTGTCATCGCTAAGTTCAAGAACTATGGTGACGCCTACATTCTGAAAGGCGACATCTATGCAATGCAGGACAATGGTGGTGAGGCTGCTACATGGTATGGTCAGTGTATGACAATGGATCCTAAGAATCCTCAGGGATATATCAGCTATTCTAACGTTTACCGTAAAATTGACCCACAGGCTAGTGCGGAAGCTTTGAACAAGCTGAGAGAAATCAACCCTAACTACCCTATCGAGGCAGAAGCTGGTCACAACTTCTTCAGCGCTGGCAACTACGAGAAGGCTTATGAGTATTTCTCAAAGGCTAAGCCAAACACACTTGAAGAGTATACTCAGTACGAATATGCTTTCACTGCTTATATCGTTGGAAAGAAGGAAGAAAGTTTGAGCCTTTGCGAAAGTGGTATCCAGAAGTTCCCTAAGGATGCAGCTATGCATGTTTTGGCTATGCGCGCTGCTGTTGACGTAAAGAACTTTGAATCTGCTCTCAAGCATGCAAACATCGTAATGAACACCGATTCTATCAAGAAGAATGCTAGTATCATTTCTTATTACGGTTTGGCTTTGGCTGGCAACAAACAGTATAATGAGGCTATTGCTCAGTACCAGAAGGCATTGGAGATGAAGGCAGACGATCCTAAGCCATTGCAGTATATCTCTGAGGCTTACAAGGAGTTGGGCGATGAAGACAAAGCTTTGGAGTACAACCAGCAGTACATGGATAAGAATCCAAATGCTGCTCCTACAGACTTCATGAAGCTTGCTGAAATCTATGTTAACAAGGCTAAGAAAGATCCAGCTAAGAAGATTGAGAACATCGACAAGGCCATCGGCGTATACGCTAAGTTATCTGAGAAGTATCCTACATTGAAGACATTTGCAAAGCTTCAGGAGGGAAACACAGCTTTCCAGAATGAGTTGGATGACAAGGCTATTGCTGCTTATACAGAAGTAATCAATGAGCTGGAAGCAAAGCAGTGTGATGAAGATGAGCTCAGCTACCTGAAGACATCTTACCAGTATATGGGCTTCATCTATACCTACGACAAGCAGGATTTCAATACAGCTAAGCCATACTGGGATAAGCTTCTGAAACTTGATCCACAGAATAAGTTAGCTAACGATGCTTACGAGAAGGCAGGTCTTAAGCCAGGCGAATAAGCATAACATTATTAACTATAACATATTGGGGATTGCATCAGATATTGATACAATCCCCTTTTAGTTTATATGATTTATACTATAAGCAAATAAAAGGATATAACGATAAAACAAAATCTTTAAACAATAGAAAAAGAAAAGAGCGATTCCAAAGGAACCGCTCTCAATGTTTTATGTAACTAAAAGTATCTATCCTTATAGATTAAGGAAGACTGATTGCCTCGTTAGGGCAAACATCAGCACAAGTACCACACTCTGTGCAGAGGTCTGGGTTGATTGAATACTTATCGCCCTCAGAGATTGCACCTGATGGACACTCATCAATACATGTACCGCAAGCGATACAATCGTCACCAATTACGTATGCCATAATTATTAATGTTTAAATGTTTATAATGTTTTTGTATAATATGCTTTTAATTTATCTTACTTCATAACATCAGGTATATTACCTAATAATTATGGTGCAAAGATAATAATAATTTCTGAAATACCTACAATTAGGTATAAGAATTTTCAAGAATTAGATTAATTTATACATAATCGAAATAAAACGGAAAGCAATATGAAGAGGAATATTCCGTTATAAATATATGAAACAGAAACTATTGACATTCATCATTAGCCTTGCCATCACAATCCAGGCTGGCGCACAGGAAAGAACGGTAGAAAACCGTCCTTATACCGATTTGCGCCCATTCCATTTCGGTGTATTAGTAGGCACCCACTTCCAGGATATAGAATTCCAGAATGCAGGACTGGTGACTTATCTTGATGCTGACGGCATTGAGCAGCAAAGCTGTGTAACAGTAGACCAGGACAGATGGGATACTGGATTTACAGTAGGTGTACTAGGAGAATTCCGCCTGAACACCCACTTCCAGCTACGTATAGCACCAGCCATGTATTTCGGTACCCGACATCTCTCCTTCTACAACATGCTGAAAAAAGATGGAGCCGGTAATCCGATCCAACAGAAACAGGAGATGAAGACGGCTTACATTTCCAGTGCCCTCGATCTGATATTTGCAGCACAGAGATTCAACAATCACCGCCCATACATCATGGCAGGAATCAACCCGATGATGAATCTGAACAGCAAGAACGAAGATTATATCAAACTGAAGAAAACAGATCTGTTTCTGGAGTTGGGATTGGGGTGTGATTTCTATCTGCCTTATTTCAAACTTCGCCCTGAATTGAAATTCATGTATGGAATAACAGATACATACGATAAGAATCACATCAAAAACATAAAAGACAAGAGTACACTCCCATATACACTATCAGCCAAGTCAGCACATAGCAAAATAATAGCACTTACATTCTATTTCGAATAATCGAACAATATCACATAAGAAAAAGAGGCAGACTCCCCACAGCGAGAGTCTGCCTCTTCTAATTTATAAAGAACAGATATCTTTACTCAACAACTTCCCAACCGAAAACACACCCGTTCTTCATACCGGCGTCAGTTCCCTGGAAATCTGCAGAATAAGGGCTTCCATCTATTGGATTTTTACCTACATAACGCTGAGTCTTCAGAGAAAGCAGCATGCAGCGGTTATAAAGCATATCCTGCCATACAAACTCCTCTGCCTTGGAAGAGTCGGAAGTCAGACGAACATCACCAGATAAACCAGCACCAGCAATATAAACATATCGTCCGTCAGCCGTCTTCAAAGCAATCTTTCCCTTACCTCTATCCTCCACAACAAACTTCACCTGATTTCTCATGTCCTTTCGGTTACTAGAACTATGCATCAACCCATGTCCGGTAGCATCCATTAAACTTCCATCAGCGAGATTAGAGAATCTTATGGTCTTGCCTATAGGCAGATTGGCAGTTCTGTCTGCCAACGGCTCCTCCACCTTGAAATCATCAAAATCAGCCACACCGCCATTCAATTCCTTCTTGTTGAAAGCATAAAGTGCCACACGTACACCCTGGAAAGTCTTCAACTGATAAGGTGAAAGCATCTGCTCACCGATATTCTCCCAGTTCTTACCATCCAGAGAATAGGAATATTGCAACTGGCTCTTATCGTAATCACCCCAAAGTCGCAACCATACTACCTTACTTTTAGCCAACGGCTTCCAAACTTCCTTGTTGGTATTCTGATCATAACATCTCAAGTTCAACCCCTTATCCGTCTTGACAACGCCCAATGAAGCGTATGGCGTATTGATGGCACCCAAACCAGCCTCATCACCTACCTTCAAGCGGGATGCATCCAACTTTACAGATGTATAAGAAACAGGTCCGATGGCACGCTGCGTCAATGTATTCTTTGCCCAAAGCAGTTGCTTGGCAGGCATGGAATGCAAACGGATCCAACCTTTTCGCTCCTTATTCAGCGACCACATCTTGTCATTCGGATTATGATTCCATTGCCAAACCGGTTTAAAAGTTTTACCCGAGAAATCATCACATCTGTCGTATGGAGCCTGTGGTGTCTTTACCATATCATTCGGTTTGAACCAGGTACGAGGAGAGCGCCCCAGGTTCTTCTCCAATCCGAAGTAAGGCCAGCCGTCAACCCAAGTGATAGGGGACAGGCACACCGTTCTTCCCACGGCATTGAAGTCCTGCATCGAAACGCCCCACCATTTTCCGTCAGGAGCCTGCACGATGCCACCCTGATGAATGGTAGCACATCCCAGGTTCAGACCATTAGGCTTGTTGTTTTGAAAACTGAAACCATCTTCCGGCAAAGGCCGACCGATTCCCATGTTACCTACGCTCCATCCAGCAGCATAACCATACGATTCACGCTCGCTAATTACGCAGGTTTCATAAGGTCCCCAGATACTCTTACTTCGGGCACACTGCATACGGCCCATCGGTGAATAATCTGCAGAGAGGATATAGTACATACCATTGATTTTATAAACATGATGTCCCTCACCCATCGCATTGCCTTCCGGAATCACCACCTTGCTGCTGCCCTCTACCGGGCCACTCAAATCAGGCTTTAACTCCGTAACGGTCACGTTGCCATACTTGTGCACGGCATAAATCTTGCCATCCTCATCAAAGAGCACAGAGAGGTCGTAGATATCGCCATTAACTTTATGATGCGTCCAAGGACCCTTGGCACTGTCCGAGATATACACCTGCAATCCATGTCCGTTGATATTAGAGAAGATATAGAACTTTCCGTTGTGATAGCGGATGGCAGGTGCCCAGATACCCTGTCCGTAAGCTTCCTTGCCATTGCGGAGATTAAAATCATCAGAATCATCAAAGCGGTCGAAGCAATAGGAAGAGAACTCCCAATTTACGAGATCCTTGGAATGGAGAACCACCAGTCCCGGCACACTGTGCATCGTGGTACCCGCCAGATAGTAATCCTCCCCTACTCTGATAATATCAGGGTCAGAAAACTCATCATAAAACAAAGGGTTTGTAAAGGTACCATTACCATTATCTGCCGACCAAGATTTCCCATTCAAAGTCTGTGTCAGAACATTCTTGGCTACAGATTTTTTCTGCGCCGCAGCTCCCAAAGAACCGCTCAAAAAAGCGATGCAACAGGTTGCAAATAATAATTTCTTCATTCTCATTTATAGGTCTAAAAGATTATTATAAAAAATATTGCCACAAAAGTACGAATAATTATCCAACCAGAGGTGGACAAAATGATACTTTTATGGCAACAAATGTAATTTTAGGACATTATTTAATCAGATAAGTCTTTCCTGGTTCTGTTTCCAAGTCATATTCATATACGTCAGGAATAGGAACCTTCACTCCTTCTGCTATCCGATGCTGTTCCACTACAGATTTCACTTCTGCAGATGCAAAAAGGATATTGGGACATGTTCCTTCTGCCTTCTTCAGCTTTTTCGCCTTCAGCGGTACGTATGAACGGAGACGCAGGATGCCTCCGATGGTGGAACGAATCTTCGCCTTCATCAGTCTGCCATTCTTCCAGTCCATATCCACCACAAAGCCGCCACGGGCGCGAAGTCCCTTTACGCTTCCTTCTTTCCAGGCATCAGGCAAGGCTGGCAAGAGATGCACGGCTCCATCATGACTCTGCAGGAGCATTTCGGCGATACCGGCTGTTACTCCGAAGTTGCCGTCAATCTGGAATGGCGGATGGGCATCGAAGAGATTCGGATAGGTTCTGCCATCAGGATATTCCTTTGCCTGCGCATCAGATGGCAACAGACGAAGCATATTGCTGATGATTCTGAAAGCATGATTGCCATCGAGCATACGTGCCCAGAAGTTCGTTTTCCAACCCAGACTCCAGCCCGTAGCCTGGTCGCCACGATGCTTCAGAGTGGTGGCAGCAGCATGGAACAGTTCCGGATGAGAGAAAGGAGAAATCTGATTGGATGGATACAATCCATAGAGATGCGAGATATGGCGATGTTCATTCTTCGGATCATCCGCATCCACAAGCCACTCCTGCAACTGTCCGTACTTTCCTATCTGCATCGGCGGAATCTGCGAAACCAGCTGCTGCATCTCCTTGCGCTCAGCCTCATCAACACCCAATATTTCAGAAGCCTTCACGGCACTGGTCAAGGCATCGAAGGCTATCTGGTTATCCATCGTGCAACCAGCCGTTACGGCAGTTTTCTTTCCTTTAGGTCCCTGTTCCGGACTCACCGACGGCACGGTTACTTTCCATTCTGTGCCTGGCAACTTCTGCATATAGTCGAGATAGAACTCAGCAGCACCCTTTATCACCGGATACCACTGCTTGAGGAAAGCCTTGTCGCCCGTATAGAGATAATGTTGCCAGAGATGGGTAGTGAGCCAGGCTCCGCCATTCGGAAACATGCCCCACTGCGCACCATCCACCGGACCTGCTATGCGCCAGATATCGGTGTTATGGTGTGCCATCCAACCACGACAACCATACATTTCCCTAGCCGTCTGTGCTCCCGTTACGCTCAAATCCTTAATCAGCGAATACAGAGGTTCCGTGGTGTTACCGAGATTCGTTACCTCGGCAGGCCAGTAGTTCATCTCCGTATTGATGTTGATGGTATATTTACTGTCCCAAGGTGCATTTTTGCTGTCGTTCCAAACGCCCTGCAGGTTTGCCGCCTGTCCACCAGGCTGGGAAGAGGAGATGAGCAGATAGCGACCATAGTTATACATCAGCGCCACCATCGCCATATCCTTGCTGCCCGCAAATTTCTCCAGGCGCTGGTTGGTAGGCAACGAAGCATTGATATCGGTTGGCAAAATCAGAGAAGAAGTAGCGAACTGCTTCTGGTAAGCCTCCACATGACGTTTCTCCAACTGTGCATAGCTCATTAGTTTCACCTTATTTATATAGTCAGCATTGCGCTGGGCTGCATTGCCCGACACATCGTGATAGTTCACAAAATTAGTGGCAGCACTCACGATGATGGTTGCCTCGGTGCCATCCGTCCTTACATCTGCCACACATTCGGCAGTGAGAGCCGCCTTGATGCCTTCCTGGTCTTGGGCCTTCACCTTCAGCATAACCCCTGAAGGCGTTTTCTGAGTCTGATGTTCAAAAGGCGAATCCAGGGTAACATCGATATTCAGGGCACCCTTTCTACTCGCCTTGATGTGGCAAACAATGACGCCATCAGCCAGCGAAGCAAAGGTAGTACGAGTATATCTTACGCCATCCATCACGAAAGAAGTCGTGGCAATCGCCCTCTTCAAATCCAAGTCGCGCACAAACTGCTCAGCCCTTCCCAGATTATTCATGGTGATATGCAGATTTGCCATCGGCAGGAAGCGCATGCCATGAGGACCTGGGATGAAAGTCTGGTTGATGAGAGCGGCGGCCTCCTCTTCCCTGCCATTGAAGATGAGTTCCCTCACCTTTGGCAGATTCTCCAGGGATTTCTTGCTATTGTTGTTATGGGGACCGCCACTCCAGAAAGTCTCCTCATTCAACTGGATATTCTCGTCCGTGGTTCCGCCATACACCATACCTCCCAGATGTGAGTTTCCGATAGGCAGAGCCTCCAGCCACTGCTGGGCTGGGGCGTTATACCAAAGTAGAGTACTATTATCAGAACTGCTAGCCTTAGCCATCATCTTTACCGGAAGAAGAAACGCCAAAGCCATAGTTCCCACTATGATTCTAGTTCTCACTACTATTCTGTTTTTGATACTCAAAACTATCCACATCCACATATCCGCCAGCAGCCTTTGTGGCATAATTGTAGATGGCAATACGGGTTCCCATAAAGAGGCGGCGATAATCATACTGCATCTTGAAATCCTTGATGGCAGGAATCCAAGTCTTGCCGTCTATACTATATAATAAGGTGGCGAGATCCTGATGAAGACGGAAATCGCAACTCATCTTCAGATAGATGATGCTTGATTTCGTTGCCTTATCCTGCTTCAGATTCAAAGGCTGGCGATACACCTCCTCACGCTTCACACCGGTCACCGCCTTCTCCTTTTCAGTCAAAGCTACACTCTCCTTGGTACCAACCACAAAGAGTTTCTTGCCTTCCTTTACGATAGAAAGCAGGGCTGCATCACCTTGGAAGGCTGACAAGCCAGCCACATCGCCATCCTTCATCTTGCTTACATCCATCTTGATGATTCCCTCGCAGGTTGGTCCTTCGGTACGGGTACTGATGGTATTTGGAGCCAGGAAGATGTTAGGAACAATACGGGATGTCTTCAGACGGAGCCAGCCCTTGCGCTCTGTGAGCGACCAGGCATTATCCACAGGATTGTGGTTCCACTGCCACTGCAGTTCCAGTTTATCCTTCGAGAAATCGTCGCTATACACGAGTCCCTTGCCGTCGTAGCCCAGCACAGGCTTCTGCATCTCGGCAGGAATATTGCCCTTCTCATCGGTCAGCATAGGCCATCCGTCCTTCCAGGTACATGGCTCCAGCGTGAGCACTCTGCCCACACCACCACGGTCTTGGAATACGATGCCATACCAGTTGCCATCCTTATCATCTACAATCGTACCTTGTCCCACGCCATTGAATCCGGCAAACTCCGTTTCCAGAATCACCTTCTTTTCGTAAGGACCCGTTATCTTATCAGCACGATAACAAACCTCACGACGAGGATGTCCCTGTGGCCACGAAATCATCAGGAGATAATACTTGCCGTTGTGCTTGATCATACGGGAGCCTTCGAGCAAACCCGTTTCATCAGCATCACGCTCAAAGAGTTTACGATGGCTGCCCGGCACCACATCCGTCAGGTCGGTATTCAGCTGCACCATCTCGCCCGTTCCATAAACCACGTATGCTTTATCATCGTCATCGAAGAAGAGAGCGGCATCATGGAAATGCTGCAAACGGCTGTGGATAGTCCATTTGCCCTCGATATCATCGGCTGTACAGATATAAGTCTCTCCACCGGGATTATCATTCGGAGCAAAGAGCGCATAGAACTTGCCACGATGATACTGCAGCGAAGTGGCCCACTGACCACGACCATACACCGTACCCTCCTTCATGTCATACTTAGGCGAATCGGTAAGTTTAGGGAAGATATAGTTCACTGTTTCCCAGTTCACCAAATCCTTCGATTTCATGATAGGCGCACCCGGCATCAGATGCATGGTGGTGCTTACCATATAGAAGCTGTCACCCACACGGATTACATCCACATCAGGCACATCAGCCCAAACCACAGGATTGGCGAAATTCTTCTCAAACTTCCACCAGTCGAAATTGAAGAGTTTGCTTCCCTTCAATCCCTTGAACACGAAGTATATATCATGTTTTCCTGTCACTTTCTTTAGCATTTGTGCCGAGAAAGTCTTCCACTTTTCCCAGCCACCCGTCTTGGTAACATCAAGTTTTGCCACCAGTTCGCCATCTTCCTTATCGAGATGAACCTCCAGCGAACCTCCAAGCGAAGAGCACGCCGCTGAGATGGCAAATACATCTGGACCTTCATCACCAAAATCCACCTCACGTACCTTGATATAATCGCCTTCATGGATTTCAGAGATATAAACACCCGTATCATCGGTCTGCTCCGACTTCACTCCCTTAGAGAAAGCGATGGTTTCAGCCTCCTGACGCTTGTAAGGATTGAGGGTTGCAATAGGAGCCACTCCTTCCTGAGTATGGTGGATAATTGGGAATGTGCCGTCGGCATTATATTTGAATTCTTCCACAGCCACACTGCGTCCGAATCCGCCACCCAGTTTACCCGTATGATAGAAGAAATAAGACTTGCCCTTGAAGTCGCTCACACCGCAATGGTTAGTAAAGGAACCCGTATCTTCCAATGGCATGATTTCGCCCATATACTTCCATGGTCCGAAAGGCTTCTTACTCATGGAATAAGCAATGTGCTCAGGCACTCCACCTGCAGCATAAAGCATATAATAGTTCTTGCCACGCTTCATGAACCAAGGCCCCTCTGTGTAGCAATCTTTATATTTTCGGGTAGAATCACGCTTCTCCACGTCAGGCGAGCCGAATCCCTCCTCAGTCATCACGATTCTGCCCACTTCACGTTTTTCATCAACAGCTGCCTTAGCATCTATACCACCCTTGAAGCTGATCATATCTTTATTCAGTTTGGCATAGTAAAGATGTGGATTACCCCAATAGAGATAAGCCTGACCATCCTCGTCCATCCAAACCGTTGGGTCGATATTGTCCCAACTTCCATTATCGAAAAGCGGTTTTCCCAGCGCATCCTTGAACGGACCGGTAGGAGAATCTGCCACAGCTACGCCGATAGCCATTCCGCCCGTCAGTTTAGAGTGCGCACAGATATACCAGTAATACTTACCATTACGTTCAATGGTCTGTGCTGCCCAGGCACGGTCGTCTGCCCAGGAAAAAGAACTGAGATCGAGCGGAGAACCATGGTCTGTCCAATTCACCATATCCTTGGTGGAATACACACGCCATTCGTTCATCCAGAAGAAGTCAGCCTTATCTTCATCATGACCGGTATATACATAGAGACGGTCTCCAACAACCAGAGGTGCTGGGTCGGTAGTTAACTGTGTTTGCACGATTGGGTTCTGTGCATAGGTAGCACCCTGCATGGCAAGCAGCCATGCGCTTATCAGTAACGGCTTTCTGGGAGCCAAGTTTTTCGTTGTATTCATCATTATGATTGTTTATTCGTTTAACGCTGCAAAATTACGAAAAAACAATCATAATGACTTTATCGAATGTTTCAAAAACTTTATTAAGTTTATCTTACTCGCTAAACTTCCACCAATCCAGGAAGAAGAGGTTCTGCTTCTGGATGTCGCCTCCCTTAAAGACGAAGTAGAGATCATGAACACCCTTTACCTTCTTCACCTGGGTAGAGAAGGTTTTGTATTCGTCCTTGGTATTCTTGATATCCACCTTGCCGATGCACTGGCCGTTTACCCCATCAAGACGGATTTCGATGCTGCCGCCAAACATGTGGCAAGAGGCAGAAACCTCAAACTTACCTGCACCCTTCTTGAAGTCAACACCCTTCACGAGGATATACTCATCCTCATCAATATTCATAACCACTTGATTCCATCTATTCTCCTGCGCCCACTGATTCTTAGGCTGCGTCTTCAATCCATAGCCCCAAGCCATCGTCTCAGCCTCAACCTGGCGATAAGGGTTGAACCATTCTATCTGCTCTAGCTTGCAGTCCTGGAAGTATGGCAACTCCTGGATAGTTCCGTCAGGATTGTAAGTCATTTCGGCCGCAGAAACAGAACGCTGCTCGGCATGACGCCCCGTCTTCAAACGGAAGATGTCATAATTCAAGCCGAAGCAATAGCTCTTGCCCTTGTAGTCGATGATGCCCGGATGATTGCCACGAGTACGAGGCGTATGGTTCATGATATGTCCCTTATATTCCCACGGTCCGAGCGGATTTTTGCTCATCGCATAACCGATGCCCTCAGGACAGCAGGTAGAAGCATAAGCCAGATAATAATTGCCATTGCGCTTCCAGAACCAAGGACCTTCCTGATAATCCTGAATCTTCGGGAAGTGCATGATGGAATCAGAATAAGAAATCATGTCCTCGTTCAGTTTCACTGCCTTCAACTCCGGGTTGCCCCAATACATGTAAGCCTGATTATCATCATCTACCCATACGGTAGGGTCTATGTCGAACCAGTCGCCCTCCCATGCCAGAGGCTTTCCGATAGGATCCTTGAACGGTCCGTATGGACTATCTGCTACCAGCACTCCGATGCCATGACCGTGGATTGGGCAATACATATACCATTTGCCATTGCGCTCGATGACCTGCTCTGCCCAGGCACCATTCTCGCCCTTGAACCACTTGAAGTCTTTCAATGAAGCCACGGCACCGCGGTCTTGCCAGTTTACCATATCTGTTGAGGTGTAGAGCAGCCAGTCTTTCATCAGGAACCCCTCAGCCCCATCCTCATCGTGGGTGGTATAGAGATATACCGTATCGTTGTGCACATAAGGTGCAGGATCGGCAGTGTACTTGGTCTGGATGATTGGCAAGTTGATGTTCTGTGCTGTTGCTGCAGTTCCCATGCCAGCCAAAAGCAGGGATAAAATCATTCTGTATCTAGTCATTTTATGATTTAAATTAATTATTAGTTGATTAAATTGTTATTTATGGATGCAAAGGTAAGCAAAAAAACAGGATTCTACTTTTTCACATGTTTCAAATACTTAATATGATGTAACACATAAGAAAAAGGTGCGTCATAAAATGATGCCACACCCTCTTTTGTTTTTAGCCTTTACATTATATTATATAGCAAAAAGCAAAAATGAGACTTCTCGGTTTTAGTGCTGGGAAGTCTCATTGATGTATCAGGGAAGTCTCATTTAATATTCTATCTCAAAACCACCTTCTTGCCATTATGGATATAGATACCCTTGGTTGGGTGTTCTACCCGCTGACCCTGAAGCGTGTACCAGCCGGAGTTCTGTCTGGTCTCCTGACCGCTGATATTCTCAGCACTCTCAACCTGCTGCTACTCCCCAAACTTCAACCAATCCAATACAATCGTCTTATCTTCATCAATCATAAAGTTCATACCAATCTTTTCCACGGTTTTGTCTCTTAGGGCAAAAGCATCAGCATAATGCTTGTTGTTGATTTGGTCAAGAGCCTCTTGTGCTGACTTATTAAATTTCAGTTCTATCACATAGATGGTATCCTTTGTTTCCATCGTAATGTCTGTTCTTCCACGGAAAGTATGCTGTTCCACCAATATACGGAAATTCGTAAGCAGGGCAAAGATGATATACATTGTCTGCTGATAATGCCCCTCATAATCGGTATTATCGCAATAAGGTACCGTCTCCCAGAACGTTTTCAATAGCTGAAGAGCACCATCCATGTTACCCTTATTGATAAGAGAAGACATCTTGGCCACGGTCGTATTGCACATTGCAGACTTTGCCGCTAAATAATGCGGTAACATACTGCGATACAAACCTATCCTCACTTCTTTGTTAGGCAGAGCCAAGGTATAGAGTTCCGTTTCCGGATCATAATTCTTGATAGTGATATAACCACTCTGATAAAGTAAAGGCATGATAGTAGTCATCGTCTCAGTGGCTGCATCAAAATCATCCTTTGATGCATCCATCTGTTCACCCAGGTCAATCGGTGTAAAGTCATATTTCCGCATCATATTAAGAAGATAAGTAGGAGTGCCTGAGCCAAACCAATAGGAATTCATCTGTCCTTCAGCTAAACAGTTCAACAAGCTATAAGGATTGAAAATATCTGATGATGGCCAGGTAAAGTGATAGCCATCATAATTTTCCTTCAGTTTTGACAAGGCTTGTTCGTGTGTCAATCCCAACCTACCTGCTAACACATCAATATCCTCATCAAACTTATCCAACAATTCCTCCTTGGTAATGCCGCAAATGCCAGCATACTCTTGGTGCATACTCACATTTGTGATATTATTGAGTTCACTGAAGATACTAAGTTGCGAGAACTTGGTGATGCCTGTCAAGAAGACGAAACGCAGCATTCGGTCGCTATCCTTTAGGGGACTATAGAAATTGCGTATCACCTCCCTTAAGACGCCCAAACTAGTATCCTCATGTACCACATCAAGCAAAGGAGCATCGTATTCATCGATGAGCACAACGACCTTCTGCCCAGTCTGTTCATATACCGTTTTTATTAAATTAAGCATACGGACATTCGGGTCGGGAGACTCATTGACGATGCCAAATTTTTCTTCATTTACCTTCAATATGTACAAGAGATAACGCACAAGTTGGTCTTTCTCCATGTGCTTACCACCAGCCAAGCTAAAGTGAAGCACAGGATATTTCGTCCACTCCTTCTCCAGTTTTTCAATAGCAAGCCCCTTAAAGAGTTCCTTCTCTCCCTCGAAATAGCTCTGCATAGTAGAGACGAGGAGTGACTTTCCGAAACGACGTGGACGACTCAAGAAGAAATACTTTCCACTCGTATGAGTCATACGATAGATGTACTCCGTCTTATCTACATAGAGAAAGTCCTCCTCTCGAATCTCAGAGAAGGTCTGCATGCCTATTGGATATAACTTCGTTGCCATATTATCAACAATTTACTATTTACGTTGGCAAAGATAAGCAAAAATCCCGAAACCGCCAAGCGATTTCGGGATTTATTATGTATTCAACTGTGCACCCAATACCTTGAAGGGGATTTTATCAGTATTCTTACTATCTGTTCAGTTCCTTGATGATTTTCTCCAGATTGTCAAGCTGGCGGGCATCCACTTTCACATCTACCAGATTTCCTTCCTTGTCGAAGAGGCGATAGGATGGGAAGGAGCGAATGTTGAGATAATTCTCGATGGCACTCTGCTGAGCCGCTGGCAAATTGTAGTGGGCGATATTGTCGCCAACCAGATTATTCAGTTTGATGAGATTTTTCCATGACTCTTCAGGACTGTTGTTTGCCATGTAAAGATATACCACATCGTATGGCGCCAGGCGTTCGAACTCTTCCTTCGAATGGGCAAGAGCCATCTTACACGGGGCACACCAAGTTCCCCAGACATCCAGCAATACAAGCTTTCCCTTATAAGGCTCCAATATATGGCGAAGAAGCTTCTCACCATCGCTCATATCCTGAGGAGCTATCTTGATACTGGCAGTAATGTCCCTGTTCTGCAAAGACAGGTACTTACGGTGTTCTGCCAATACTTTCTCCCTGAGAACTTCAGAACTGATGCTGTGTTCTACCAGGTCAAGCCCATAACTATTGAGTGGCATGGCTAGTCTTTCCAACATCTGAAGAAGGGCTTTGGTGATGATGACATCTTTCTGCTGCTGGCTGCATCCCATGCTATCAGCTATATGCTGGGCATAATATACATCGAGGAGAGGAGTCTCATCCTTAAGCATCTTGGCTATGTCTTCTCTTCCAATGATAGCCGTAGCACGCTTGGCAAGAACAGAGTTGGAAAAAGCATTTTCTATTTCCTTCTGCTCCTTGGCATCTGTCGTCTGATATTGCTTGATAGTCATGCTATCCAGATTCTTAGCCCATTGTTCCACCGTAGCAATTTCTGAATCGGTTATCGCAATATCCCCCTGAGCCTTGTGCTTTCTCAACAGTTCCGGATAATAATTGGTGAACAAGAATCCATAGGTCTTCCCCATGGGTGTACTGTACTTTAACCTTGCTTCCTGGTCGATGAGATCTTTAGTCAGCATATTATAGTCACGAAACTGAGTATAAGGCTGCGGAATCTCCTTCCATATTTTTTCCATTTGGCTTACATATTCCTGAGGGAAAATATGGTCTTTTACACGATATGCTCCCTGTAAGATTGATGATGCATAACTACAGAGAAGATATCGGGCAGCATACTCCTGATAACATTTGGAAATAGATGCCGATTTTTCTATCTGTTTCCGTAAGTTCCCTTCAGCCTCCTTATATCTGGATTCAAGAATCTGCATCATCTCCTGGGCTGAAACCTTATTTTCATACTTACCTGCATAGTCTGCGTTAATCATTGGGATAGGATGCGCCAGCAGTTCATTTTGCAAGCGGCATTTTTTGCCCATGAAGATGGAATGTCCAGACTTGAAGTCATAGAGCAGATAATAGGTCTCACCTGGCTCCAATACCGTGTTGATATAAGTATGTTTCCAGTCCATGAAAACCTCGGTAGAGTTGATGAGAGGCACTTTGATCTCAAATCTGCCAAGTGAATCGAGCTTGCTACAATTGCTCACTTCCTTGAATGTGGAAAAGAGATCATAATACTGCACACTATACTCCTGCCCTCTATCCCAAAATTCCTTAGGCATATTTCTGAGCCATCCCACAACAATAGCCGTATCGGGCTTGTTATGAGTATCCTTCAGACTTGTGGTCTCATCTTTCTGCGGATAATCCGGAAGGATGGAAGTGGTAATGAGCGAATATTCGGCTTTCTTGCCGTTGATGCTCATCGTGCGCTTGCCATGTTGAGGTTTGTCGATGTTGACAGCCAGGTCGCTCTTGCCATCGGTAAGGATGAAAGAGTACTTGTCGCCCTTCTGATTCTTCTGCTTGTATTGCCAGTAACGGCAGTCGTAGATGGCGAAATCTTCATAGAATCCTATCTCCCAATCGCCGGTCGCACCGTTTCGCCAAAGCGAGGAGAAGAGCTGTTTGATGCGGGTATCGATATTCTCGATGCCCAATATCTTGAAGTTCTTTTTGCCGTCACCTTCCAGGAAGTCAAACTTTCGGGTTTTCTTGGGGAGCGGTGCGAAATGGAAGACCACATCCTCCTTGCCTGAGCTAGGCATATAGTGTTCTTCGTCAAGTTTCAGTCCATCACAGCTCTTGACGAGATATTTCTTGCCATCAGCAAGGAGATAGGTTTCCTTCACAAACTTTATCCAATAGTGTGGGGGAAAAGTGATGTGCATGAACACTCGTGTTTCATCATCTGCGAATTCCACACGATAGATGTTGAGTTGAGATTGAAAAGGATCATAAAATAGCTGATTCGATTCTGCTATCGGCTGTTCCCAGACAATGGGTTTCTTGCCATTCCCAGCCCAGCAAGTACAGAGCCAGATGGCTGCAATAAGTACACAAAGGATTCTTTTCATAATTCAATTATTTTATTGGATTGATACTATTATACCGTTACTTAATATTCAATAGAAACATCCAGTTTCTTCAAATCCTTATCAGCCGAACTGCTGCCGTAATAAACCTCATACTTTCCTGCCTTGGCACGGACGGTATTGGTTGCAGCATCGAAGAGTTCGAAGTTTCTGCTATCCAGCGTGATGACAGCCTCAGCAGTCTTTCCTGCCTTCACCTCCACTCTCTCGAAAGCCTTCAAGCTCTTCAATGGTCCTTCGGTATCGGCAGGATCCTTCACATACACCTGTACCACCTCGGTTCCATCTTTCTTGCCAACATTACTTACCGGTACCTTCAGCGTAATTTTCTCACCCTTCTTCAGGATAGAGTTGGAAAGTGTAGCATCGCCAATACGGAAAGAAGTATAGCTCAAGCCATAACCGAATGGGAAGAGCGCATCGTTCATATAACGATAGGTTCTGCCCTTCATACTGTAGTCCTTGAAATCAGGCAACTGCTCAGAATTCTTATAGAACGTAATAGGTAACTTGCCGGCAGGATTGTACTCTCCGAAGAGTACACGAGCCACTGCCTCACCACCTTCCTGACCAGGATACCAGGCTTGGAGAATAGCATCGCAACTCTCTGTCTCTGGAGTCAAGGCAATAGCCGAACCCGAACAGTTGACAAAGACAACCTTTTTGCCCGCCTCCTTCAAAGCCTTCAGGAAATTGCGCTGAACCTTAGGCAATTCGATGTTGGTGCGGTCACCACCCTTGAAGCCAGAAATCTCGATAGGCATTTCCTCACCTTCCAACTGTGGAGAGATGCCACCTACGAAGACTACTGTCTCGCAATCCTTCAACTGCTTGAGCGAAGCCTGATAGTCGATAGGATTCTCATGACCGATATTGATCTTCATATTGGCATTATAGGTTGGCATCTCAGCATATCGTATTTCTATCTTATACTCCTTGCCTTTCACGCCCTCAAACTCGATGCGGGATTCTGCTGTGCGCCAATCACTCTTTTCTGACTTTTTCTCACCATTCAGATAAACCTCATAATGACCGCAGGCAGCCACATCGAGCAATACCTTGGCGTTCTGCTTAGGACGGAATACGGTTTCATACTTGGCAGAAAAGCCCGTCAACTTCACATTGGGTGCAAACGAATGCTGACCATAGGTAGTTACCTGCACAGGATTCTTTTCCTGAGTGATGGTAACAGGCTTACCTTCCATTTCACGATTGTTCCAGAAAGTGCCCTTAAAGCCCATCTTGCCATCCATGCTACACTGGTCGAAGTAAGAATCCAAAGTCTGGTCGTTCACCAGGTCGCACCCTTTAAAGGTGACGACCTGGTTTTTCTTCAAACGACTCTTGATACCATCCAGGATGGTAATTGTCTGTCGTGGAGTACCATTATAGTTTCCCCACATCATCGGTTCGTTATCCACATTTGGTCCGATGAAAGCAATCTTCTTTAGCTTTTTATCGAGAGGTAATACCTCATTATTGTTTTGGAGCAGCGTCATGGTCTGCAGAGCCATATCGAGCGAGAGCTGGCGATGTGCCTTGCTACAAAGCACAGATACAGGAATCTTCGACCATGATACTATCTTGTTGTCATCCATCTCACCCAAGTCGAAACGACCTTCGAGCAGACGAATCACATGCTTATCAACTTCTTCTTCCGTCAGGGCACCATACTTCACAGCCTCAGGCACTGATTTATATACATAATTAAATCCACATTCTACATCGGTTCCAGCCAATACGCCCTTAGCTGCTGCATTTCTGGCATTGCTCGAAACCTTATGGTTCTCCCAGAAATCAGTAACAGCGCCACAGTCGGAAACTACCAGGTACTTGAATCCCCACTCATCCCTGAGAATCTGCTGCAAAAGGCGGGTGTTGCCGCAGCATGGTTCATCATCCCAACGCTGATAGGCACACATCACCTCACGCACCTTGGCATCCTGCACCAGCGATTTGAAGGCAGGCATATAAGTTTCCCAAAGGTCGCGCGGTGTAACATCGGTAATATTGTCTGTATGGCGAGCCCATTCCGGTCCGCTATGAATTGCATAGTGCTTGGCACAAGCCCAGAGTTTGCGGTATTTCGTATCTTCAGGTCCCTGCAATCCGCGCACCACGGCACATCCCATCCTACTGGTAAGATAAGGATCCTCACCATAGGTTTCCTGTCCACGTCCCCAGCGAGGATCACGGAAGATATTCACGTTTGGAGTCCAGACAGAGAGGGCATGGAAACGGGTTACATCTCCTCCCTTCTGCTGCAGTTCATTCCATTTGGCACGCATCTCATCAGATGTTGCATCAAAGACTCTATACACCATTCTGTCGTTAAACGAAGCTGCCATTCCGATAGGTTCCGGAAAGACGGTTACATCTCCCATGTTCGCCACACCATGCAGTGCCTCGCTCCACCACTGGAATCTCTTGATTCCCAATCGCGGAATAGCCGGCGAATCATCCAGCATCAGAGAAGCTTTCTCTTCCAAAGTGAGACGACCACATAAATCTACCGCTCTCTCATGAGCCGAGAGGGCTGGATTCTGATAAGGCAACTGCTGCGCTGAGGCATTGCCGGAGGACATAGTTACCACAAACATCAAAGCTGCGTATATAACATTCTTGTTCATTGTAATTACTATTAAGCTATTAGTATATTAAATTGTTATTTGTGCTGCAAAAGTAAGCAAAAAAGCAGAATTCTACTTTATCACATGTACCAAATTGTTTATATTATGTAACAAGCGAAAAGAGAATGCGTCATAAAATGATGACACACCCTCTTTCACAAACTTTACCCAATAGTGTGGGCGAAAATATTATGGCTGTCTGAAATTCCATTTAGAATTATCGCTATTGAAATCGAAAGGAGCCAAGCCTGGGGTACAATCGCCGAGTGAAACCAATGCCAGTTTCTCTTCTGTGCCTGGCACTGCCTTAGGCATGATGCGATAGGTGCCATCGGTGAGCTGTTCGATACGCCAAAGCTGGGCATCTTCACCCGTAAACTCAGGTTTGGCAATGACATCATGCTGAGCGGTTGCGGTAAGATAGCGAGTAGTGCCTTCTATGCAGATTTTATAATAAGGACCACCCAGATAACCACCCTTTCCGGCAGGCATGATACTCCACTTCTGATGAGGACGGAACATATAATCGTTCATTCTTACCTTCACCTCGCCCTTAGGCCATTCTGCCTCTACCTCCTTCAAGGTCTGAGGTTCGATATTCTTCAGAGGCTTGGTTGGCTTAATCCAAAAAGGTTCGATATCCCGCTGCATTCTCACGAAATCTACGGCAATCTCCAGGGCATAGCCTCTTCGTTCCGATTCTATCTCGTAGGTTCCGGCATGAAATTCATCACCAGCCACAGGCCAGTCGTTCTTCCACAACAAAGGACGGATGGCCAACACGCTTCGTCCTCCCTGTCTGAAATCAGACTCATAGTGGAACGACATCTTTTCTACACCCTCTTCCTCAATATAGCGGCCGAAGTGACCGGGACCCGTCTTCAGATTGTTGGCAGCAATCACCATTTTTCCACCGCCCTGCAACATCTCTCTGCCCACATTATCTACGTATGGACCGGTTATCTTTCGCGAACGTCCCACCACGATATTGTAGGTAGAATTAGGACCATCGCAACAGGTGCCATGGGTGCCGAGAAGATAATACCAGCCGTTGCGATAAATCAAATCAGTAGCCTCGCAGTCGATGGCGATATTGACGGGTTCGTTGCCTTCCATCCGCTTACCTGTCTTCGGATCAAGTTCTACCAGACGGATAAATCCGAAATAGGTACCATAACTGAGCCAGAGTCTGCCGGTAGTAGGGTCGAGCAACAAGCCCGCATCAATGGCATCACAGTCTTCATCATCCAATGAAGAAGCTACCACCACCGGTTCAGTATATTTGAAATCAGGCGATTTCGGATCGAGCGTTTTGTTCCACATCGTCAGGACATCACCGCGATGACTGCCACCCAAACCACCACCCGTAGCACTGTAGGCTACAAGATAACGGTCGCCAATCTTCAACACATCAGGAGCCGCTCCTCTTCCGGGACGAACAGCACCACCCTGCCAGGTCCAGCCATCCTCCGACCAGATTCCACCTTCACCCGTTCCAAAGGTATAATACTTTCCATCACACAGGGCAATGGTAGAAGGATCATGAATGAAAGGTTCGCCCACCTGGGCTTCTGCCTCGTAAGCAGAGGAAGACAACAAGGCAACCAAAGCAGCGGCATAAAGTTTCTGCTGAGCAGCAACCGGGCTAAAATATCTGAAAAATATATTGTTCTGTTTCATAACTTTCTTTATTGATTGCACTACTTCACGTGAATAGACAGGTTTCTGACAGGCTTGCCCTGTCCGTCGATGAATCGGACACAGAAGTCGCTCATGCCAGGACCATTGATTACTGCACCACGAAGGATATTCCTACCTTTCTTCAAGGTAAGCTTCTTAGAAACCACATCATCGCGAACCATTCTTCGGTCGCCTTCGAGCATCACCGCCTCCTCACCATTGAGCCACCACATGGAAGCACCATTCGAGCCAACAGACAAGCGGACGTCTTTCATCTCCTCAGGGCAATCGATAATGGTAACCGCCCAGAACAAGACACCATACTTGGACTTCTTAAACGAAGTTGCGAAACGGAAGAGCTTCACATTAAACAGTTTACTGTCCAGCGCATGCCATTTCAGTTTTTCCTTGCCCACCTTCACGACGGCTCCATCCTTAGGAACTGTTTCCATCTGTTTAGGGAAATACTGCGTATGGAATACCTCCTTCAGATAAGAATCTGTAAAAACGACATTGCTCTTGACCGGCATAGAGATGGGCTCCAGGAGCAACCATCTCTGAATAAAGCCAGCCGCATTAGGCATGACAGGCTGCTTGCCGACTGGTCCGAAATAAGGATTGATGTCTGCAGGTAAATTCCTATTTTGGGCATCCGCAGAGGAATGCCCCAAAAGGAATACACATAAACAAAACAATCTAACTATTTTATTAAAAAAGTTGTACATAGACTATTCATTATTATTGAGGTTCGATAATCTGATAACGGCCACTCAGATGCATGAAGGCAAAGAGACATCAGCAGAATACTGTCCGCTGATAATCAGGGTCTGAGCCGAAGCTCCTGTCGATAACGACAGCATCAAGGTATACATACATGTTTTCATACGTAAATTCCTTTAAAGAAGAAAAAAGGAGTGCTTCTTTTCAAAACACCCCCTAATTGTTAAACTAATCTATAGCTCTTTAAACTTAAAACGTTATATTTACAAAACAACTTCATGAATAGATTAATAGTAATACTTACTTGTCAGTTGCTAAATATTACATTATTATATTCTACATCCTAAATTCTCAAAAAAATCATTAAGGATGCTGAAACACGTCGCAAAAATAGATAAAAACATTAAAACGCATTTTACCTCAAGTAACAAATACTTTATCAAACATAACATCTACCCCAAAAGAGACAAAATGAAACATATTCTGAGACCTGAGAAAAAAGAACCACCTTATTATATAACAAAGGGAAAAGTTATTGATATATGAGACAAAGCACGTATGGAAATCTTTTCATAACTTTGCAAACAGAACAGAAGACGAAAATCAATCTAATAATTTAATTAAATATAAACTATGAAGAGATTATCAATCTTAGCATCGATGCTCGCGATGGCGTGCCTACCTATGATGGCACAGAAAACGGGCAGTAAGGTTCAGGAAAAGCCTGATCCAAATTTTCAGATTTATCTCTGCTTCGGACAGTCGAACATGGAAGGAAATGCGGCTATCGAAGACATCGACCGAACGGGCGTGAACCCGAGATTCCAGGCTATGTATGCCGTGAATGATGAAAAGGCGGGATGGAAGAAGGGACAATGGCACACCGCCGTGCCGCCACAGGCAAGACCCTCTACAGGACTGACTCCTGTTGACTATTTCGGAAGAAAGATGGTGGATAACCTGCCAGACAGCATCAAGGTGGGAACCATCACCGTGGCCGTGGGCGGAGCCAGCATCGACCTCTTCGATAAGCGTACCTATAAGGCTTATCTCAAGAAACAACCCGACTGGATGAAAAACTTTGCATCCCAGTACAACGGAAATCCATACGCCCGACTGATAGAACTGGCAAAAATAGCCAAGAAGCAGGGTGTTATCAAGGGCATCCTCCTGCATCAGGGCGAAACCAACAACGGCGATGCCAACTGGCCTAACCGTGTAAAGACTGTTTATAACGACATCTTGAAGGATTTGAATCTGAAGGCAGAAGACGTACCTCTGCTCGTAGGCGAAACCGTACAGAAGGATATGGGCGGAAAATGCTGGGCACATATCGCCATCGTTGATGATATTGCCAAGACCATTCCTACAGCCCACGTCATTTCTTCAAAGGGCTGTCCACAACGTGGCGATGGTCTACACTTCATCGCAGAAAGCTACCGCACCATGGGCAAGCGCTATGCAAACATGATGCTCGCCCTGCAGGGAATCATTCCAGACAGCAACTATCCGCGTGTAGATAAGGACCGCAGAGCTTATGTAAAGCTCCATGCTCCTGAGGCAAAGAAAGTAATCTTCGACATCTGCGGCAAGCAATATGAGATGAAAAAGGATTTGGATGGCGACTGGTACGGCGTGAGCGATCCGCTGGTAGTAGGATTCCACTACTATTTTCTGAATGTAGATGGCGTGCAGGTAGTTGACCCTGCCAGCGAAACCTACTTCGGCTGCTGCCGTGAAGCAGGCGGTCTGGAAGTTCCAGAAGGAGCAGAAGGCAACTACTACCGTCCTCAGCAGGGCGTAGCCCACGGTCAGGTTCGCTCAGTATCTTACTATGCAGCCTCTCAGAAACAGTTCCGCCGCGCCATGGTTTACACCCCTGCCGAATATGAAACCAACACCACCAAGCGCTATCCTGTGCTCTATCTGCAGCATGGCATGGGCGAAGACGAAACGGGCTGGAGCAAGCAGGGAATGATGCAGCACATCATGGACAACCTGATAGCAGAAGGCAAGGCTGAGCCTATGATTGTTGTCATGGAGAGTGGCGATGTAAAGAAGCCTTTCGTTGCCCGTCCAGGCAAGAATGTAGATGAAGAGCGCAGCCACTATGGAGCTTCTTTCTATGATGTGATTATCAAGGATCTGATTCCGATGGTTGACAAGACATTCCGCACTTATACCGACCGCGAGCATCGTGCGATGGCAGGATTGTCATGGGGCGGATACCAGACATTCAACACCGTATTGCCTCACATGGACAAGTTTTCTGCCCTTGGAACCTTTAGCGGTGCACTCTTTGGCGTGGATGTAAAGACCTGTTTCAATGGAGTTTTTGCCGATGCAGAGAAATACAACAAGAACATTCATTATATGTTTATGGGCTGCGGTTCGGAAGAGAACTTCGGTACCGAGAAGATGGCACAGCAGTTGAAGGAACTGGGCATCAAGCTCGATGTTTATGTATCACCAGGCACTCATCATGAGTGGCTCACCTGGCGCCGTTGCTTCAAGGAATTTGTTCCTCACCTCTTTAAATGGTAAACAAACTATCTTTAAAAGGTAAAAGGGTAAAAAAGTCTAGCGGAATATATCGCCCTGCTGTCCTTTTACTTTTTTACCTTTTTACCTTTTAACATTCAACATTCTCTTTACGCCCCCGGCTCGCCCAGATATTCGAAGA
>UMKI01043798.1_pt1 | contig 43404 bp, 30 predicted proteins | sample 1966291 | NCBI WGS metagenome assembly UMKI01 (sample SAMEA4836174, study PRJEB28245) | human gut metagenome | biome: gut microbiome; material: fecal sample | place: Denmark | collected 2008 | reverse complement strand
ATTTGGTGTGGTATCTTTAACTATGGGAAACTCCTGTATCACATCTTGCCACCGTATGCATGCTTTCAGAAAAGTATGACTGCGTATTATCAAGCTTGTCGCTTCCTACGGTTATCGTATTACCTGGTTTCCCCTTACACGACACAAGCAAAACTGACATTACAACCATTAATCCTGCTGCAATTCTTCTCATTGTAATCCCCCTTAAAGTTATGACATCTATAGTTAGTTTAATAAACTATAGATATCATGTCAAGCGTACACAACCAAACTGGACACTATTAATCATGGTCTTGGAACACGAAGCATTAAAAGAATTGTTGACAGTTACGATGGAATTATGAAATATTCGTACGATGAGAAAGACAATTATTTTAATACAGCACCCTGGCATCATGCAATAGTTTTGGCATATTCTGCAATATATGGCATATTCGGTAATATACGTCACATTAATATCGGGTAGTTTTGGCACATTCGGTAATATATGGCACATTCTGCACTTGACAATATAAAAAAACAGGGATTCCAGTTACATTTAATAACCGAAATCCCTGTTTTTATTATATTAATTCTTCTTATATTGTTATATCTTCTTAGAAAAGACTCTTAACAGTATTAACTACATTCTCTACTGTGAATCCGAAATGCTCGAATAACTGGTTAGCCGGACCTGAAGCTCCGAAGCCCTTCATGCAGATAACCTTTCCATCAAGTCCTACATATCTGTACCAGCCGAAGTCTGAAAGTGCCTCAACTGCAACTCTCTTTCTTACACTCTTAGGAAGGACTGATTCCTTGTATTCCTCTGACTGCTTCTCGAATACGTCCATAGATGGCATACTTACTACTCTTACATCTATTCCTGCATTCTTAAGCTCTGCCTTTGCTGATACAGCAAGGTTTACTTCTGAACCACTTGCAATAATAATTCCATCTGGAGTCTCTTTATCTGAATCCTCAAGAATATATGCTCCCTTAAGTGCTTCCTTTGATGAGCAAGCCATCTGTGGAAGATTCTGTCTTGTAAGAACTAATGCTGTTGGCTCATCCTTAGATTCAATAGCATATTCCCATGCAAGTGCTGTCTCTGTTCTGTCACATGGTCTGAATACTGTGAAGTTAGGCATTGAGCGGAATGCTGCAAGCTGCTCAATTGGCTCATGTGTAGGTCCATCCTCACCAACTCCAATGCTGTCATGTGTGAATACATATACAACTGGTAACTTCATAAGTGATGTAAGTCTTGCCATTGGCTTTGTGTAATCACTGAATACGAAGAATGTTGCAACGAATGGTCTTAATCCACCATGAAGTGCAAGTCCGTTACCAATTGCTGCCATAGCCTGCTCTCTTACACCAAAGTGAAGGTTAGTTCCTGCGTAATTCTCCTTAGAGAAATCTCCTGCATCCTTCATATTAGTCTTATTAGATGGTGCTAAATCTGCTGAACCACCGATAAGGTTAGGCATTACATTCTTAATCATGTTAAGAATTGTTCCGCTTGAACTTCTTGTTGCTTCTGCCTTCTCTGGCTTTGCAAGGTATTCCTCAGAATTGAACAAATCGGACATATCACATCCATTGTAGTACTTATCCCAGAGTTCCTTCATCTCAGGGAACTTCTCACAATACTCTGCAAAAAGCTTATTCCATTCTTCTTCTGGCTCAGCCATTCTTGCTGCTATCTCTTTATAATGGTCATATACTTCCTGTGGTACTTCAAAATCACCCTTACATGGCCAGTTAAGATTTTCCTTAAGTGCTGCAACATTATCAATACCAAGAGGCTCACCGTGTGCACTTGCCTTACCCTGCTTTGCAGGACAGCCGAATCCTATCAGTGTGTTAACCTTGATAAGTGATGGTCTTTCTTTATCTGCCTTGGCTTCTTCAATAGCCTTGCCGATAGCTTCAATATCATTGCCATCAGCAACTTCGATTGTCTGGAAGCCAAATGCTTCAAATCTCTTCATTACATTTTCTGTAAATGCAATATCTGTGCTTCCTTCAATTGATATATTGTTAGAATCATAGAATACAATAAGCTTTGAAAGACCTAATGTTCCTGCAAGTGAGAAACACTCTGATGAAATACCTTCCATCATACATCCGTCTCCACCAAGTACATATGTGTAATGGTCAACTACATTGTATCCGTCTTTATTGAATACTGACGCAAGATGTGCTTCTGCCATAGCCATACCAACTGCCATAGCCATACCCTGTCCAAGAGGTCCTGTTGTAGCCTCAACACCAACTGTGTGACCATATTCCGGATGACCTGGTGTCTTAGAACCCATCTGTCTGAAATTCTTCACATCATCTAAAGAAAGATTGCCAATTCCAAGTAAATGGAACAATGAATAAAGAAGCATTGAACCATGTCCGCCAGAAAGAACGAATCTGTCTCTGTTCTCCCATTCTGGATCAGCCGGGTTGTAATTCATATGGTTAGTCCATAATTCATAAGCTGTTGGTGCAGTTCCAAGTGGAAGTCCAGGATGTCCTGAATTAGCCTTCTGGATTGCATCTGCTGACAATACCCTGATTGCATTAATTGACATTTCATCGATGTTAGTCATATTTTCCTCCCTGTGTAAGCACATCTGTGCATAATATTATAAGTTATCTGTCTTTAAAATCTGCCTCTGTCAAGAATATAACATCACCATTCTCGCTTCTCTTCTTCTTAAGTCCACCAAAGAATCTTCTTGATGCTCTTCTTTCAGAGTTGACAATTGCCTGATTGATAATTTCCTTGATATCATCAAGTTTAATATTATCATTCACATTATGGAGTTTGTCAATCTTAAGATACAGTTCCAGTAATGCATCATCATCAACCTCATACTGTCTCTTTCTTGCGAATCTCTTCGCCATCTCAACAAGCTCATTAACTGTGTACTGCTTAAGAACAATTCTATGATTGAATGTCTTGGTAAGCTCAGGATTAAAGTTGATAAGAACGTTCATGTCTGTATCTGAATCTTCAAATATGACAATCATTCTTCCTGTATCCTGTTCAAGACAGTTAAGCAGTTCATTAATTCTCTTAGGCTGGATTGTTCCTGCGCCTTCAACGATAAGAGCTGTTCCCTTAAGTCTTCCCATTGCCTTGGCAATACCTCTCTGGTTAATACTCTCTCCTGATGTCTTAGCAATCTTCTTTGGCTGGTCTGGATATAAAGTATTAATAGCTCTAATTATAGTTCTTGCAAGGTCTGTCTTATCAGAACTTGAATTACCAGAAATAAGAATATTTCCTGATGCTGATGAATTCATCTGCATTTCATCGTCAATTGTATCGAAAAGATCAGCTAACTGTTCCTCAAGTCCTGGCATATCTCTGTACTTTCTGAATATCTTTGCCAGCTCTCCTGTAAGCTTCTTCTCTATCTGCTCAGTTTCTTCAATCTCTTCTTCCATAGTCAATGGCTGTTCTTCTTCTTGTCTGGTGAATGGAATTACTGTTTCTTCCGGCTCAACACCTGCAGCTACCTCATCTAGTACAACAGCCTCCTCACCTTCTTCTTTATTGTCTTTATTATCAATATCTTCATTCATAATTGAATTGATATCTGAAATCATTGATTCTGACACAGTTGGTATCTGTGCTGTAACTAAAGGAATATCTTCATTCTCTATAGCAGTTGCTGCCTGCTCTAGTCTCGCTGCAGCCTTACCTGTTCTTATTGCAAGATCCATTCTCGCTGAATCAACTGCCATCTGTGCAAGAGCTGCTCTCTTTGCTTCTTCCTTATCAATCTCCTTACCATCAGCCAGTGCTTCTGCTTTCTTCTGCTCTACAAGCTTTTCATAAGCTGCACTTTTCTCGTCTTTCTCATCAAGATAACGCTCAAGCTCTGACTTGGAGAATTCCTTAGTATCCTGCTTGCCATACTTTTCTTCTCTTACAGACTGCATCCACTCTGTTATATCCATCTGGCCTTCAATCTGGTCATCATCCTCCTGAACTTCTGCATCATCATTAACAACCTGTTCAGTTACAGGAGCCGGAGTCTTAACCTCCTTTGCAGGCTGTTCTTCCTTATTCTTAGAAGCTGGTACAAATGTCTTAACATCAGCATCTTCTTCCTCATCACCGAACAAGTCACTCATCTTGGCAGCAAGCTCTTCCTGAAGATTTCTTGTATCATATAAATTGTTATATTCAGGTACAGGAACATTAATATCTATATTCTCTGCTTCCTTATTGATTCTTTCCTCAGCTTCTTTTCTCTGTTCAGCTTCGTCTTCTTTATTGATCTGCTCATAATTATCAGCTAATTTCTGCTTTGCATTCTCAATAAGCTCCTTAAGTGAGACATTTACCTTATTAATCTCGCTTGAGAAATTCTTCTCTCCATCTTTGCTAAGTGTCTCAGAAACCTCTGGCTTCTCCACCTGAGGAGTCTCTATCTTAGACATAACAACAGAGCTGTCCTTAGTATTATCTGCATCTTCATCCTTATTCAGAGCTTTCATTAAAAATGCTTTGATATCATCATTCTGGTCATTCTGTACAAGGTCTATTGAAAGAGGTCCTTCCTCCTGTTCCTTAGCAAACTCAGGAACATTCAGACTTACCTCTGGCACTGGCTGTTTACCAGTTAATTTCTGTTCTTTCTCATCTTCTTCACGGAAAACATCTTCAACTTCATCTCTCTTAAGATTAGCAAGTTCCTTCTGCTTTGCAAAAAGCTCCTCCTTAGTTGCCTCTATATCTTCCTTTCTTTTTCTTACATCTTCTAAGATACCTTTCTGTGTCTTAGTAAGAACAACACCAAGCTTTTCCTTTAACTGTACTGCTTTCTCAACGTATATACCATCCTGAAACCACAGAACGATATTATCACATGTCTTAATACATTCTTCTTTTCTTCCAGTCTTATAATACAGCTTTGCAAGCTCATACATATACTTCTCATCAATCTCATGATCCCTGTAATCCTCTAAGATTCCTACAAGTTCATTATCTGATGCATTCTGTGCCTTTCTAAGGTCATAATACAGGATGAATCTGCTCACATCATGCTGTGAAGATTTTCTGTATTCTTCATAAAGCTCGTTAGCATTATCAAAATCTCCAACTTTAATAAAGAATTCAGTAAGCTTATAAACCAGCTTTCTTCCGCCAAGGTTTCTGTTATAAGCAAGAATTGCCATGTCTCTTGCTTCTTCATAGTCCCCTACTGCTTCCTGTACATTAATGGCTGTGGCAAGTGCCTGCCAGTCTTTAACTTTAGTCCAGTTAATATCCTTAGCTATGGCTGCCGCTTCTGTGTATTCCTTTTTCGCCGCCAGCTTCTTAATCTGGTCTATCTTAATTCCTAATTCGTATTTATTCATGATTATATATTCCTCATTCCAATGCTTACTTGATGAATGTTGTGAATAATTTATTTATCGCATTTTACAACTCATTAAAGTTTAGCACAGCCTAAGTTCATTGTAAACCAAGTTCACAGAATTGTTACAAATATGTTACAAAAAATCAAATGTAGCCTGTTCGTAATCCATTCTCGTGTATTCCAATTCTGATTCCTTCGTGCTGCTGTAATAATCAACAACCACAGTCTGCTGCCTTGAATCTACCAGCTTCTGACCTAGTATGTAATTAACATCGAATCTTCCTGTAATAGCAGGAGTTGCACCTCTTGCCGGAACAATAAGCTGGACATGATTAGTTGCAAGCAGCTTGAATATTGGCTCCCATATGTATATATCCTTTGCCGCACCAAATGGGTTATCTATGAATATTGTCTTACCCTCAACACCTTCATTACCTGAAGAATTCATATTAGATATGTAGTTGATAATCGCAATAAGGAACTGGATATATATACCCTGTGACTGTCCTGTTGAGCCAACCGCTTCCTCATATCTTAAATAACGGCTCTGGTCCTTGATTCTCTCTCTCTTATACAGATTAATTCTGATTGAATTCATATCTGTGACAATAACTGAGAAAAGTCTCTTCCATGACAGTCTGTTTCTTATATACTTGAGTCTTTCCGCAGGCTCTTTAAAACTTTCCGCCATAAAAACAGTTTCATCAATATATTCAGACATCTTTTCCTTATATAATTCTTCCTTTATATAAGGAATCTGCAAACTGATTATTGCAATCTGTTCTCCGTCAAGATTGATATTAGACAACTGTGGCAGACGGTCAAGCTCAGTCTTAATATTACTGCATGTCTGGATACAACGATTTTCAAAGTTATCCTTAATCATCTGCATATCCTCTATACCCTTGGCAATGCGGTCTTTTTCTAACTGTATAAATGTGTTCGTCTCATTTAACGATTCAATCATACTTCTGGTCTTAGCCACATTTTCAGGAACATTAAGTGATATCCTTACTTCATCAGCAAGCTCGACTGCATTAAATCCGTTAAGCAGGTCAATAAGCTTAGATTTATTCTTATTAAATTCATCAACCTTCTTATACTCTAATCTGGTAATTGAAGCATATTCTTTATGAACAGCCTCATATTCTGTAAGATTAGCTGTAATTCCCTGTGCATCCTCAGGACGGAATTCTTCTGGAACATGCATGCCCGCATCAGACACGATTCTTTCAAGGTCTTTTCTGCATACAAGAATGTCTTTTAATGAATCAGACATCTGTCTGCGTGTCTTTTCCTGAACCTTGGTGTTATCCTCTAACTTCTTAATAAGTACCTTGTGCTGTGTAATGAATTCATCCGGGTCATCGCATGGGAATTCATTAAAGCTTCCATAATTATTCTCAATCTGGTTAATACCATGTGCGATACTTCCCTCAAGTCTATTAAGAAGTGCTTCCTGTGACTCAAGCTCTTCCCTTACAGAATCACTGCTCTTCACAAGATTATTAAGAGCATCCTTGGCATTCCTTAACTGCTGTGAACCTGCTGCCATAATCTCACCGGCTTCATACTTTGCCTTAATATCGTCAAATGTATAACCTCTGTACTCTATTGCATCACGACATTTGTTCATAGATGCAGACAGATGGTTCATCAGCGCCTGCTTATCTGCAAAGTCACTGTTCTTCTGTGAAAGTGCTGTCTTTAATCCGGTGAATCTGCTCTCTATTTCATCCTTATCAAGACGGTATGTATCGTCATCGATTTCTATTGAAACATTTTCATCATAATAAGGTGCGTACTGCTCCTCCCATGACTTAATGATTTCATCATATGCCTTTCTTGTACTGTCCTCGAAATCTCTCGCGGTATCATACTCAGAATTAGCAGAAGCTGCTGCCTCCTCGCACTCATATATGCGGTTTCTTGCACTGTCCACATCAGCCTTCAGTCCCTTTAAGCGCTCATACTTTTTATCTATAGAAGTATTCATCTCCATAATACGCGAGAGCAGGCTGCATGCTGTTTCCTTCTCTTCTATATCATCTCTTGTCTGTGCGAGGTTCCTTGAAAGCTGCTCTTTAACCTCATTTAACACACTTCTCTTCTTCTCAGCCTCAATAATTGCAGCCTCGCTGTCAGCAATCTTTAATCTGATTGCTTCTGCCTCGGACGCATCCACCTTTCCAGACGCAGCATTATATACAAGTGCAAATGTATAATCATTCCACACAAGCTCCATTCTGTCGGCCAGCTTTCCTGCCTGCGCCTTATGCGACTCAAGCTCCTCCTGTGCAAGCTTAATCTGTGTCTCAAGCTTTGCCTCATCACGCAGGAACGACATATCCTTTAATGCGAATACAATCAGGTCTTTGTTAATCTCTAACTTAGTATCAATAAGCACCTGCTCGCTTATAACAGGATAAGCAGCCGCCCCCTTGCCAAAATCCTTAAGCATCTCATCTGCTTTGATTCTCTCGAAATCGTTCTTTATTATAAATGCGTACTCAATGAAAGGTGTTCTCTTTAACACATCTCTTTTCTGTCCTGCATTCAGGGCTGCAAACCACTCATGTCCCTCAACAACATCTGAACCGTACTGGCTCTCAAGGTATTCCTTAAGCCTGTCTCTCTCAGGACTCTTACAGATATATGTTCCCTTTCTTGCATTGTCAATAAAGTTCTCAAGTTCCTGTGCTGCCTTACACTCTTCTGTAAAATCACTGCGCATCTTCTGGTAAGTCTCAAGAATAACCGAAAGCATTGCCTCGTCATTATCTGCACTGTATATTTCACGGATTTTGCCCATGCGCTCGTTATCAGCATTACCAGCTTCATCAGCCTTTTCTAGCTTTTCTGACTGCTCTGTGAATATATCAATAAGTGCTTTATTGGCAGATATTGTCTCATTAAGTGACATTAACTGCTGCTGCACATCATTGAATTTTTCGGACATTCTTGTCTCTTCATTCTTTAACAGTTCTTTATCCCTGAATGACTTATCATATTCTTCAGACGCATTTTCACATACGACAGTTCCTGCCTCTGATAAAGCTACTCCAAGCTGTGTCTGTAATTCCTGTATCTCATTCTCAAGATTATCCGAAAGACTGCCAAGACCTGCCGCCTCTTTGTCAGCATTTCTAAGATTATCCTTAGCCTCTGATAATCTGACTTCCAGAGCCTTAACACGGTTAGCTGCTATATCAAGCTTTTCCTTAAGTCTTCTGGTCTCTTTCTCATAGAATTTTCTGTAACCTGCAGCAAGTATCTTTAACTCTGCTGTTATATCAGTATCTTCTCTTAATCTGTTATCTATCGCAATCTGAAGTCCTTTATAGGACTTCTCGTATTCTGCATAATCTTTATAATCACCCGCAGACTCCATCAAAGAAAGCTTTCCTCTTGCCTCTTCAATTGCAGCGTTCTTGAGTTCAAGTGCCTTTCTTGTCTCATTAACAAGGCTCTCAACTCCTGCCATCGAATTCTTTTCAGACATAACCTCTGCAACTGCTATAGCTTCCTTCTCTTGTGCAAGCTCATCATACATCTTAGTGATAAGGTCATCCTGACTCTTAAGTTCCTTATCCTTCTTATCACTTTCCCGCATAGCAACAAGAAGCAGGTTATATAGCTGCTTCTCTATTTCTTCTTTTCTGTTGTAAAATGCTTCATATGTCGACAGATATTCTTTAAAACTGTCGATAGCTGCAATCTGGCTGTCATATGCTCCAAGCTGTGAGTGTTTCTTTGAAAGCTCCACTAACTTGTCCTTAATATCCATAAGAGTCTGAGCCATCATGCCCTCATCATTATCAACTGACAGCTTGTTATTGAAGGATTTCTGGATAATCTCCTCTATAAGCAGATCCTCAACAACCTTACGGCTTGTCTTATAATTTGACTCGAAATATGTTCTTACATGTCCCTCTGTCTTGTTAATTCCACGCACAATTTCCCATGCACTCTCATATATTCCGTAGTTGCTTATGAAGCTCTGGTAATCACCTTTTCTGTCAAATATCTTAACAACATATTTGTACCCGCCCTTCTCAAGGTCACGAAGATAAGCCTTAAGTCCGTTATATGTAATTCTCTCTCCATTACTTACAAGTGGAAGATTCTTAATATCGTTATCGCCAAACTCCCTGTAGAATATGCAGTAATTAAAGTATTCAACACTTGCTGTAGGTGCAGCTGTCTGTTCCTGTCCATCCTGATTCTCATCGTCTGTGCCTCTTCCCTTTCTTGCACAGAAACCAGTTGTCATGAACCTGAAACCATCCTTCTGATAACATGGATCTAACTTCCACTCAACCAAAGAATGAATACATGTATTACCGCTTCCCTGTCTGAAAAGCTTCTCAATAGGCTGCTTGTCATCAAGTGTGCAGTTAGGAAGCATATTCTGCATAAGAAGCAGCATAAGCAGACTCTTACCACCGCCATTGGCAAGGTCATATATAGTATTCTGGCAGTTGAAGCGCATCACGAAATCGTCGTACACCTGTGTACCGAAATTATATTTAACATTATTAACTCTGATTCTGTTAATCTGTGGCATCGCGTCCTCCATTCATAAGTTCGGCAAATCGTCCTCTGTAATCATCAAAATAATTCTCTATAAGACTTCTGAATCTGTCTGTCGGATAATATCTGTCCTGACTCTCAACTAAAAGTTCCTGCGCAACGCAGAAATTAAGCACAAGCTTTACCATACCCGACTTGGAATTTCTTGCTGCTCTCGCTCCTGTCTGATCCTCTACTGTTGTCACCGGAAGCTCGTCCCATGTAAGTGCTATCTGCTTAAAGCTGTTCTCCTCAACCTCATCAAGCACAAGCCCTGTGCTCTTATCGACAATACCACCTGTTGTCTTATCAACATTTTTAATGATGTCCTCAAGTCTTATGAACTCAGCATAAGTTGAACTCATTGTATCTGAATAAAACTCTGTTATTATGTTGTAGATTATGAAATACGCAAGATATAATTCTTTATTAACTCTTAATCCAAGTACATTTCTTAATTCCTCGTTGGAATATCCAAACACCCTGTTATTATCACCTGCACTCACATACAGACCATTGTTATATTCATATATGTTAAGATTAAGTTTCTTAAGTGACATATGAACGATGTCATACACTTCTGCATTATTATTGTATTCCTGATAAAGAGCTGCATTCTCGCCCCTCTCAGACACATTTTCCCCTGTGATAAGCTTGGAAACTATGTCCAGCGCCTTATCTAGATTTCTATTCTCCATGTGCTTCCTTTCGTACCAATTCAACATCTGCCATCATACAGTTATCCGACAATATAACCTGCCCGCCAAGCCCTTTTCTTATTGCAAATGTAAAGCTTTCCGTATCTTTAAAGCCTTCCCCTAAGTATGCATCAAGAAATGTATCTTCTCCAGCATCACCGCCAAGCTGGTACTCATCCTTCTGGCACAGATTAACAAAGAAAGAGAAGAAATCTGCATTTCTTAGAATCTGCTCACCATACGCCCTCTTCATTGCATCTGCAAACTGACCGAGTGTTATAATGTCCGATTTTTTCAAACACACAATGAGATTTTTCATAAGGAATACGTAATTATCCTTAATTCTCTTTTCTTCAATCTCATCTGCGAATTCGATATCTTCCGGTCTTTCATTGCTTATAAGTTCCTTCTCCTCATATCTTGGAGGCTTCACCATAAGCGCATCATCAATGCTTATCAGGTCAAATGTCTTTCTTATGTTCGGCTTTAGAAGCGGACTTAACATTGTGACTAATATATCTGCATTGTCCCTCTTAATCATATCTGAAAGTGCCGATGTGAAATCCATATGGCTTCTTAATCTGCCAAGCTTGGCGCGTCTTACTGCGTCATCGGTCATCTTCTGCATTTCTGTACAATCCTTTAACAGCTCGCTGTGCCTGTTCATTGCCTGCTTAAGCTGAGTCTCAAGACTGTATATTTCGTTCATCGTCCTGTAATAGCCTTCGCCTGTGCTGCCCGATGCATTAAGCTTCTCGATTGATTTTGCAATAAGGTCACGGTTCTTCTTAAAAAGCTTTTCTTCATCATCAAACCATTTCATTCCTGTCTTGACGAATTCCTCATAAGCCTCTATTCCTGCAAATACATCGCCCGACAGAATTGTCAGCACTTCATTCTTCTTTAACTTAAGACGGTTGACCTCTTCGTTAATTCTTTCAACTACTTCAACTCCGCCACGGAAGTTCTGTGAATTAATCATTTTTTCAAGAAGAAGCTGGGATACGCTTATCCTGCTCTCGTCCTTGATTTCCTTGGTATCAAGATAGAATTCAATAGCATCAGGGCTTATCGAATACCACACGGTATTGTCTCTTATCGAACTCTCGATTATCTTCATTCTTGATACTCTCTTTTTCCTGTCCACCGGGTCAAAATACGAGAATTCAAATGGCCTGCCATCATTCTTTATCTTGTCAAATATATAATCAGCAATCTCCTTGCTGTCCTGTTCATTCAAATCAAGCCCGAAATCTCTCTTAAGTATCAGCCTTAAGAAATCGAGATATTCGGGATATGTAACATCCTTTTCCTTAAAATTATTCTCCTCTATAAAGAAACGGAGAACCGCCATAACTATATAGCCCATATCAAGGATTTCGTATTTGCCATCCTTGAAATTAGAAAATGATGTGTCTATCAGTCTGAAGAAAGGATAATATTTCTTCAGATTAAGCATTCGTTCACGGTGATCCGATATGATATCACCTGTCATATTCTCTGCCATAGTATTCTTCATTTCTGCGCACGCATTTTACACATATTGTCTTAACGCCCGGTGCGCCAGGGCATTAAGCTTAAAGCTTGGTTCTTCACCAAATTTAAAGCTCGGTTCTTCCGTCTAATGCTCTTAAAAGTGTAACCTCATCGATATATTCAAGATCGCCGCCGACAGGAACTCCGCTTGCAATTCTTGTCACCTTAATTCCTGTTGGCTTTATCATTTTGCTTATGTACATTGCTGTTGTCTCACCCTCCAGATTGGAATTAGTTGCGATAATAACCTCGTCAACATCTCCCTGAAGCCTTACCATAAGCTCCTTTAACCTGATATCAGCCGGTCCGATTCCAAGCATCGGGCTTATTGCTCCATGAAGAACATGATATACGCCCTCGTACTTTCCTGTCTTTTCATATGCCGCCATATCTCTTGTATGTTCAACTACCATAATTGTCTTATGGTCTCTTTTCTGGTCGCGGCATATCGGACACAGTTCTTCATCTGTAAGTGTAAAACACTCCTTACAGTAGTGAATATGCTGCTTTGCATCAATCATTGTGTCTGCAAGGCTCTTAACCTCAGACTCAGGCATGTTTATAATGTGAAATGCCAGGCGCTGGGCGCTCTTCGCCCCAACCCCTGGTAATCTCGACAATTCTTCAATTAATCTGTTAATATGACCACTGTAGATGTCCATTAGAATAAGCCTCCGCCTAATCCTCCAAGTCCTCCAGTAATCTTAGCCATCTGTGCCTGTGACTCTTCTTCGCATTTTCTTAAAGCTTCATTAGTAGCTGCTACGATTAAATCCTCAAGCATCTCTACATCATCTGGATCAACTGCTTCAGGGTCAATCTTAACCTTAGATACTTCTCTCTTACCTGTAACAGTTACCTCAACTACTCCGCCGCCTGCTGTCGCACTGAATTCCTTATTCTCAAGCTCTGCCTGCTGCTCCTCCATCTGACGCTGCATTCTCTGTGCCTGCTTCATCAGATTATTCATATTACCAGGCATTCCTCCTGGAAAACCACCTCTTTTAGCCATTATATAAGTTCCTCCTTATCATCTACTTCTATATCTATGCCTACGAGTTCCTTAAGATCCACGAATCTGCTGTGGAAATCCTCATCATCGTTAAGCTTAGTCACTTTAATTGAAACCCTTACTCCTGTTCTCTCCTCAATTACATTCTCTATGCTCTCCATAACTTCCTGTCTGCTGAGTGAATTATAGGCACTAAGTGATTCTACCATAATTTCAAGACTAATTCCATCTTCTGCTAATGTAACATGTGCAGCCTGTAAAAATGTCTGATTAACCGGATCATCTATCGTTGCAATGATATCCTTCCAGCCTGCCGCAATTGCCTTAACATCTTCCGGAACAGCGTCATATACACGCTTAACTACAGGCTTCTTTGGTGTCTGTTGCTGTACTGCTGCCTGACCTCCCGCAGCACCTGCATTTACAAGTCTGCCGCTTTTAATATCATCAAGTACTTTCTGTAACTGCCCTTCAAGCATTGTCACACGGCTTACAACATCGCCGATATCCTGACTGTTATCCATTGCCGGGCGCATCAGCTTTATAAATGTTATCTCTGTTTTAACTCTCTTCTGTGTAGAAAACTTCAGGTCATTCGATAATTCTGACAACACTCTTATATAGTACATAAGTGTATCTATATCAACATTCTGTGCATCCTTCTTCAGGTCTTCAAGATTATCTGCCGATACTTCTATTACATCTTCAATTCTTTCTGCATCTTTAGTTGTCTTAATAAGAAGCAGATTTCTAAGATACCATATAAAATCTGTAACAAACTGTGAAAGGTCTCTTCCCTGCATTATCAAATCTTCCATAAGTGACATGCACACGGCAACATCTCCTGACAGAATTGTTGAAAGCATTTTACTAAATACCGCCGTGTCAACTGCCCCAAGTACATCTAACACATTTTCATACTTAAGGTCTTTTCCCAGATAGAACGCCAGACACTGGTCTAACAGACTTAACGCATCTCGCATAGAACCATCTGCAGCTTTGGCAACATATTTTATTGCCTTGTCCTCTACATTCAGCCCCTCCGCCTTCATAAGTTCTGACAGTCTTGCGGCAATTGTCTCTATTGTTATCCTGTGGAAGTCATATCTCTGACATCTTGAAAGGATTGTAATAGGAATCTTTGCCACTTCTGTAGTAGCCAGTATAAATATTACATATGCAGGAGGTTCTTCCAATGTCTTTAACAATGCATTGAACGCTCCTATTGAAAGCATATGAACCTCATCAATTATATAGACTTTGAATCTTCCTTCTGTCGGTGAGTACTGTACTTCTTCTCTTATCTGTCTTATATTATCGACACCATTGTTAGATGCCGCATCTATCTCTATTACATTCATGCTTGTTCCAGCCGCAATCGCCTTGCATGTCGGACACTCCCCACAAGGGTTGCCATCAACCGGATGCTCACAATTAACTGCCTTCGCAAATATCTTGGCAACTGATGTCTTACCAGTTCCTCTCGTTCCGCAGAACAGATATGCATGGCCTATTCTGTCTGCATTAATCTGATTTCGCAGAGTTGTTACTATTGTATCCTGTCCTTTGACATCATTGAAATTGTCTGGACGCCATTTTCTGTATAAAGCCTGATATGACATGGTTACCTCCCTCTGCGCTGTCTTTACTTTCGCAGCCCTTAACCTCATGCGTAAAACCATCCGCCTCCGGCGTCTGCCGCTGCTTCGCAGCTTATGTTTTACTTATGTCGGTTAAGTTCCTGCTTCGCAGGATAATTTAGGAATATCATACAGTTTCTTACATGCAAGCATGACGAATCTGCCTGACATTCCTAAATTAGCTGCGACGAGTAACATTTTAATAACAAAAGCCGTGCGTCCGGCTTCGAACTGATATCCACAGACGTTACCGATGCAGTTAGCTCGATCCAGGCACCCTTTCAACACCCGGAAGGTCCCACTTAATGCTGCTTCATTCCTGACCTGACATGGTTCGTGGATTTCCGTCGTGAAAGACCCAAATGTCAACACCACTTACACCGGGCTGCTCCATAAATATCAGCCCTCTGCCGAACATCACCCCTGCTATAGCGGATTGCAGGTTCAAGGTGCCGCTACTACCCCGGCTGCACGGTATTTCAATTATACTTGTTATATATGCTTGTTGTCAAGGTGTGAAGCGTTGACAAAATAAGACAGCTAAATAAGCCAGTCCCTAAGAATCATTTCCTAAGGACTGGCTTTAGCAATCCTTGTCAGAACAGGCGGCAAAACCAACTTCTTACCACTCCCGAATATCACCAGAAACTTGCCAAAACCTACTATCCTCTATCAACTTCGCTATTGCGCAGGTCTTTTCAAGCACTGTGAGACTGTCATCCCCTCTTGCTAACCTACTCAATCATTATATTCTTGCCTTTTCGTAGGTCTTTTTCCAAACTTTCTTCTATTTAATGATACTCTTACCTCTCCAAAGACCTACTACCTCCACTGTATTAGCTTGATTAGTGGGTTTTTCTCTTCCCAACACGTCTTTTTCTCATAATTTCAACCCACCCATTCTGCATATTGTGAAGCTTGCGTAGGTCTTTCCCTCTTCAACACGCTGTAACCATCAACCCCCACGAAATTAACAATCTCCACACACAAAAAAGACAGCCTCCGCAATCCACGCAGAAGCTGCCTTAAACCATTACCTTAAACGTATTACTCCAAACATATTATTCCTGTTCTTCATACCTAGGAAGCTCAACTATCACCGCCTCATGATGAACAGCCGGAAGGAATTTCTCCATCACTTCCTTAGTCTTTAATTTAAGACTTGATGTATTAATGCAAGGATGACATCCGAGAGATTCACCCTCAAGCACTTCCTTATCCATCAGTAACTGCACATGGTTATCCGTATCATTCATAAGTCCCATTATGGATACTGAACCCGGTGTTATATCAAGGAATTCCTCCATATATGATTCATCTGCAAATGAAAGTCTCGCTGAATTAATCTGCTTACTCAGATCCTTTGTCTTAAATGGCTTGTCACCCGGCATCATAAGCATATAAAAATTCGTCTTCTGTCTGTTACATAAGAAAAGATTCTTACATATAAGTGTGTCCAGAATCTTATCTATGTCATTACACACTTCCATTGTTGTAGCAGGCTCATGGTCTGTTCTGTAATATTCCATTCCAAGCTTATCCAACAAATCATATACTCTGATTTCTTTTTCTAGTCTTCCTGTTTCATCGGCAGGTCTTCCTTTAATAAGTTCCATGATATTTCTCCCTGACAATCTGATATTCCAATATTCTACTCAAAATAATACAGATATACATCCTCAAGGTCAATATTATCTCCAACTTTTACTGCTTCTTCTGGCAGCTCATCACCTACAACTCTTAACGCAAGACCGTTCTTTCTCTGTCTGATATTGCCAATCTTGTATTCCTTCTGCAGCTCGCCGACCTCATCAAGCGTGCATGTTATCTCACCAACTTTTCCAGCCATGCTTTCAATAAGCTCAACAGGTGTTCCTGTCGCAATTATTTCTCCGCTCTTTAGAAGAAGTACTTTATCAGCAATACATTCAATATCACTTACAACATGAGTTGCAAAAAGAATTATCTTGTCCTTAGACAGCTCTGCAATATAGTTTCTTATTGAGATTCTCTCTTTAGGGTCAAGTCCTGCTGTCGGCTCATCAAGTATAAGAATCTTAGGATTACCAAGAAGTGCCTGTGCAAGTAGCACTCTCTGCTTCATTCCTCCTGAAAATCCTCCAATTTTCTTATATGCAACCTTAGTAAGATTAACTACCTCTAGCAACTCGTCTATCTGCTGGTTGACAGTCTTAACAACCTCATTGCCATTGTCATCAGTCGTCTTAATCCTCTTAACTCCCTTAATCTCTGCCATATATTTAAGAAATGCTTTAGGCGAAAAATCTTCATAAAATCCCTGCTGCTGCGGCATGTAGCCAACCAGACCCCTGAACTGTTTGCCAAGCTTTAATATATCTTCCTCTGCACTGTCCTCGCCAAAAAGAATACTTCCACCATTCATCTTATCTCTCGATACATTATCTGTGATAAGATTAATCATAGTACTCTTGCCGGCTCCATTAGCACCAAGAATACCATATACTCCTGGTGTAAATGTATAATTAATCCCCTTCAGTGCCTGAACTGTACCATAAGTTTTCTTTAAATTCCTTACCTCTAATTTCATACCCTGTACCTTCTCTTTCCTAATGATTTTCCGAACTACATCATAACCAGCATAATAATAAGCTCAGCCACTAACTCTGTCACATAACGCATAGTCATGAATTATCCTACCGATGCATGAAGTATAAGACTTTTGATAGCTCCGATACTGCCTACTGATATAATCATTATACTACTAATCTGTGCCAGTGCAATCATAATTCTGCGCACGTTCCCTCCTTTTATTATTAATACGAAAAATGTTCCAGATAAGTTGACGCATTTTCACAAAAAAGTTAAAATTTTTATAATATTTTGTGGAGGATAATCTAGTGGAGAATACTCAGGTGGTTTTTGAAAAAGATGATTACAGATATATGAAACAGGCAATCACACAGGCTAAGAAGGCTTATAAACTCAATGAAGTGCCTATCGGCTGTGTGATTGTGTATGAAGGAAAGGTTATAGGAAGAGGCTACAACCGCCGTAACACTGATAAAACCTCTCTCGGCCATGCCGAGATTACTGCAATTAAGAAAGCCAGCCGCTACATGAACGACTGGCGGCTTGAGAACTGCACTTTATATGTTACGCTTGAACCTTGTCAGATGTGTGCAGGTGCTATTGTTCAGGCAAGAATTCCAAGAGTTGTTATCGGTTCCATGAATCCCAAAGCAGGATGTGCCGGTTCAATACTTAATATCCTTCAGATTCCGACATTCAATCACCAGTGTGAGATTACTAAAGGTGTATGTGAAGAAGAATGTTCAGAAATGCTCACAACATTTTTTAAGGAGCTGCGTAAAAGCAAGAAAAAGAATACTGCTGTCACTACTGATGGAGAATAATTATGAAATTTGAATACACTTTTGAAGGCATGACGCTTAAAGTACTTGATGAAACATTTGCAGGAAAAGTACTTGAATTTTACAGCCGTAACCGTGAGGAATTCGACAGATACGAAGCTGCCAAGCCTGATAATTTCTATACAACAGAATATATTGCAGCCACACTTAAAGCTGAATATGCTGCTTTGCTAAAGGGTGAATTCGGCAGATTTTTTCTTTTCTCTGACGACTTACCAGGTGAAATTCTCGGCTCTGTATCTTTTTTTGGTGTTACAAGCATTAACCGTTCTTGCCGCATAGGATATAAGATTGATAAGAATTACCGCCAGTTAGGACTTGGAAGCCTTATGGTTAAACATATGCTTGAGATTCTTACACACGAAAAGGAGATGCACAGGATTGAAGCTTACATTCACCCTCAAAACATCTCCTCTATTAATCTTGTCAAATCTCTTGGCTTTATATCTGAGGGAACCGCCTACTCCTATGTAAAGCTTAACGGCTCATGGCAGGATCATTTAAGATTCGTCTATATTTCCTGATACCAGTATCCAAAATATGGATTGGCATAGTCACTCCTGTGACTCTTTTTAAAATTATTAAAGCCAAACATTGAAGCCATGTAGCGTTCACGGTTGCAGTACATTCCCGGAACGCCAATGAAATATTTAGTATTATCAAGGTTATCGCGCACTCTCCCAAAAAGAATGTGCCTGAAATTATAATAACCATGTAGCAGGAAGCTGTTTCCCGCGATGTCAATTTCATTCTGGTTAAGACACTTTAACTTCTCTGGCGACACTTCTATACAATCATAGAAGTAATCATCGTCAAATGCATCTATATAATCAGCCCGCACAAAAAGCTTTTGAAAAGGATCCGTCTGCGTTGCATTGGCTCTATGTGCTTTTTGCTGCAAATGTTGTGTTTCCGCAGGTATTTTAGCTGCTGCTCCGGCAGCCTTTATATTCTCCGGCATGGTTACACTTTCGGCAGCCACCTCTGCCTGTTTTGTCTGAACTATCTGCTGTTCTTCCACCACAATCTGTTTCGTCTGGACCATTTCTGATTTTCCCGCCAACATTGCAGATTCTGACTGAACCGGCTGTTGTCCGCCTGATTCTGACTGTCCCCGTTCCTTCATTGCTGCATTGTATCCAGCCATCTCTTGTCTGACCACCGAAGACTCTGCTGTCTCCTGTCGTTTCTCTTCCTCATCACTCTGCCGCATGCGCTCTTTTATAACAATTCCGGCTTCAACCTGCTTCTTTGCATCCATTCCTGAGAACACAAGCATGTCAGGTGTTACGTCCTCATCCTTCCACATAGACATCATACAGTCATATCTTGCATCCTCCCTTGCAACCGCAAGCCCGCATATATCCTTAAATCCATAACCGGTTTCATTGATATTATCAGGATTGAATACGCCACTGTATTCCATCTGTCCCACTTTTACAAGACATTCCCCAAGCTTTATAAGCCTGTAACCACCGTCAGTAACCATCATATATATTCCAAACATTTCCGGGCTGTCTGTTTTAACACCTCTTAAACTGATGTTTAACTTGAACTGCCCCTGATGAACTAGTGCCTTTGCAAATCCTACATTTCTCCCCTTTACTCCTTCCGGATATGAATATATGTATGAAACAAGACGCTGATAATCCACAATAAACCTCCCTGATGATTAACTCTCTTATGCACCTTATGCTATGCATTAAGAAAATATTCCATCAGGGAGGTTTTATCTTAATCTACCACCATATTCTTTCCGTTATTTTTTCCGTAATAAAGCCTGTCATCTGCGTGCTTTATCCATTCTTCTATATCACCATCGGCATTTCTCTGTGCCACTCCTATTGTTAGTGATATATTTATCTTCTGCTGTTTATAAATACATTCAGAGTTTTCTATTTCTCTCCTCAATTTTTCTAATACTTCATGTGTGCTGTCGTGTGTTCCATTATGTATAAGAAATTCTTCTCCGCCCCACCTTGAAATCACACAGTTACTGCATATATTTTTCATCTTCTGTGCAATGAAATTTAACACATAATCACCACAGTTATGTCCATATGTATCATTTATTTTCTTGAAATCATCTACATCTGCCATTGCAAGCCAGCCTTCATCGTCCGCATCATATTCTTCAAGATAATTAATCATATATCTTCTGCTGTAAAGGTCTGTCAGAAGATCAATGTTGGCAATTGAATTAAGCTTCTTCTCAGACTCAATAACAAGATCGACTATCACCTTAGTATAATATATTAAAAATGCTGATACACTTATTGCATTACATGCAAGCATAACAGATATAATTGTTTTATTAATTTCATACAATGGTCCGTTAATTATAGCTATTGCTGATGATATTATACTTACAGCAACTATTGCTATCGACACAGCCAGTGGATTCGGGTCTTTTGTATCGGTCTTGGTTGATATGTATTGTGAATAAAATATTATAGGTATTAATGACATGCTATACAGATGAAATCCACATTTATACCCAAGACATATTGTTGCAATAGCCATATAAATTATAATTGTTGCATACACACACCACATATATGCACACACTTTCTGCCTTTTTAACAGCATAAAATATAACACATAACCAATCAGTGCTATTACACTGTAATAAATCATTGGTGTTATATTAAAATATACAAATAATGTCAGCATAAATGCAACAAATAAAAACAACGATATGTTAACAACCACGCATAGTTTAACAACCTGTTCCAGATTAAATTCTTTTTTATTAATGCTCATGATATCTCCTGATAATATGTTCTCGATTGTAAGTAGTACTATAGTATCATACAAAAGCTACTTTTGCACTACATTTTTATTGCAGCTTGACATTTTTTATTAAGTTTCATAACATTATTCTTATAGATTGGAGGCAATATGAGCGATAATAAATATAATAATGTTATGCACCTCGGCAACCCAACTAACACGATTGCCGTGCTTAACAGATATGGTTTTGATTTCAAGAAAAAGTTCGGTCAGAACTTTCTTATAGATGAAAATGTTGTTGAAAAAATCGTCCGTGAAGCAGGCGTTACGAAAGACGATTTCGTTGTTGAAGTCGGCCCTGGAATCGGAACAATGACACAGATTCTGTGTGAGAATGCCAGAGAAGTTGTTGCCGTTGAGATTGATAAGAAGCTTATTCCTATCCTTACAGAGGACACACTTTCTTATTATGACAATGTAACAGTAATCAATGAAGATATCTTAAAGCTTGATATCAAGAAGCTTGCAGATGAGAAGAATGACGGCAGGCCAATCAAGGTTGTTGCCAACCTTCCATACTATATAACAACACCTATTATTATGGGACTTTTTGAGAGCCATGTACCATTAGACAGTATAACTATCATGGTTCAGAAAGAGGTAGCTGACCGCATGCAATGTGGTCCTGGAACTAAAGATTATGGCGCACTTTCACTTGCTGTACAGTTCTACGCCAAGCCTAAGGTTGTGCTTAACGTACCTGCAAGCTGCTTTATGCCTCGTCCTAATGTTGATTCAGCGGTTATCCGTCTTGAACGCTTCAAGACACCACCTGTTGATGTTAAGAATGAACATCTTATGTTCAGGATAATAAGAGCATCATTTAACCAGCGCCGAAAGACTATGCTTAACAGTGTCGGCAATTCCGGCATCGGCATCACTAAAGAAGCTCTTACCAACGCACTGGAAACTATGGGACTTCCACTTACTATCCGCGGCGAAGCCCTTACACTTGAGCAGTTTGCACAATTAAGCAATCTGCTGGTATAAAGAATCTGATAACCAGATGTTTTGTCAACTGTACGTTTTGCCAATCCACTGTTTTGCTAACCGGACGTTTTACCTCCCCAATGCTTTTCCAACCGGATGTTTGGGGTAATTATTCATGCAAAATAACGTGATACCTATAAGTAGTCGCATTTTCGCTGCTTTAGTAGGTATTTTTACAGCAAAATTCACGTAAAACAGGTTATTTCCAGACTAAAGACCTATACAACAACAAAAAACGACTATTTAGTAGGTGTTTTCGTGGCTTTATCAATAAAAACCACGTTAAAAGACCTACTAAATAGCAGTTTTATTATAATTTATAGGTTTTCACCCAGTTTACACAAGAAAAGAGCTGTCCTGCCGGCAAAGTCCTCGAAACCTTACTCCGCAAAAAGCAGCCTTCTCGCATTCTGGTTAGTAACATCAATAACCTCCTGCGTATCAAGCCCTTTAATCTGCGCCAGCTTTTCTGCAACATATTTTATATTGCGGCTGTCGTTTCTTTTACCTCGGTTAGGCTCAGGTGCCATATATGGACTGTCTGTCTCCAGAACAATTCTATCCATAGGTATATACGCTGCTGCTTCCACAAGCTTCCTGGCATTCTTAAATGTAAGAACACCGCCGATTCCTATAGAAAAGCCCATGTTAAGAAAATCTCTTGCGGCTTCCCTGCTGTATGAATAACAGTGAATTATTCCACCTGTCTCCTGTCCGTGATTACTCTTTAATATGTCGATTGTATCCTGACATGCATCTCTTGAATGAATCATTACCGGCATGTGTGTACGGTACGCTACATTCATCTGTGCTGCAAACCATTCACGCTGCTGCTTCTTCTCAGCCGCCGCCATATCTGCATCATCTGACACATAGTAGTAATCAAGTCCGATTTCTCCAAGTGCAACAATCTTTCTGGTCTTAGATTCACCAAGCATGTTTTCCAGCCATTCAATGTCCGATTCTTTCAATCTGACAATATCCTCCGGGTGGAAACCAATCGCTGCGTATACCTTTTCATATTGTGCAGCAAGTGCAAGGGAAGCCTCACAGCCCTGACGGCTTGCACCTACATTAACAATGTAATCAAGCTCCCCTGTATCACTAAGCATGCTGCTTATAAGTTCATCTCTGTCCTCATCAAATCTTTCATCATCATAATGAGCATGAGTTTCAAATATCTTCATATCTATCAGCCAATCTCTGCGCCTTCAATAATATCCTTCTCAAGTGTAAGAACTGATAAGTTATCCTTATCATCCCATGCTGAGATAATCATTCCCTGTGACTCAATACCACAGATCTTTCTTGGCTTTAAATTAGTACATACAACTAACTTCTTACCAATAAGCTCTTCTGGCTTATAGTACTTCTGGATACCTGATACGATAGTTCTCTTCTCATCACCAATCTGAAGCTCGAACTTAAGAAGCTTTGTCTTCTTAACAGCTTCACATGTAAGAACCTTGGCAACTCTGAACTGAACCTTTTCAAAATCATCAAATGTAATCTCAGGCTTAACTTCAACCTGTGGATATTCTGTAACTCCATTAGCCTTCTTCTGTGCTTCCTGAATAGCTTCAACCTTTTCCTTAAGGTCCTTCTCAAAGTCAAGTCTTGCGAAAAGAATCTCTGGAGTCTCAGTAACCTTAAGTCCTGTTTCTCTTAAGCCAAATGTAGCAAGGTCATCAAAATCTCTTACTCCTGCCTCTGGATTAGCTGGGTAAAGCTGTGCAAGAATCTTATCTGTAGTCTCTGGCATGAAAGACTTAAGAAGATTAGCACCGATTGTAATACTCTCAACAAGGTTATAGAGCACTTCTGCTAATCTGTCCTGCTGTGCCTCATCCTTTGCAAGAGCCCAAGGCATTGTCTCGTCAATATATTTGTTACATCTCTTAAAGAGTGTGAATACTTCTGTGATAGCATCTGCTACATGAAGTGTAGCCATCTTTGCCTGAACCTTATCTCTTGTTGCTGTTACAACAGCCTTAAGGTCACCGTCAATTGCAGCATCCTCTACGCCAGTCTTATTAACAACTCCACCAAAGTACTTGTTAGACATTGCAACTGTTCTGTTTACAAGGTTACCAAGTGTGTTGGCAAGGTCTGAGTTCATACGCTCAACCATAAGCTCCCATGAAATAACACCATCATTCTCAAATGGCATCTCGTGAAGAACAAAGTAACGTACAGCATCAACGCCGAAGAGGTCTACAAGGTCATCCGCATAGATAACATTTCCCTTAGACTTACTCATCTTACCATCATTCTGTAATAACCAAGGATGTCCAAATACCTGCTTAGGAAGTGGCTCACCAAGTGCCATAAGGAATATTGGCCAGTAAATTGTATGGAATCTGATGATATCCTTACCGATAAGGTGAAGGTCTGCTGGCCAGAACTTCTTGTACTGCTCTGAAGAATTGCCATCAGCATCATATCCGATACCTGTGATATAGTTAGTAAGGGCATCAAGCCATACATAAACTACATGCTTGTCATCAAAGTCAACTGGAATACCCCATTTGAAAGATGTTCTTGATACACATAAATCCTGAAGTCCAGGAAGAAGGAAGTTGTTCATCATCTCATTCTTTCTTGAAACAGGCTGGATGAATTCCGGATGTGTATTGATATGCTCAATAAGCTTGTTGGCATATTTGCTCATCTTGAAGAAATAAGCTTCTTCCTTAGCCGGCTTAACTTCACGTCCACAATCAGGACACTTTCCATCAACAAGCTGGCTCTCTGTCCAGAAAGACTCACATGGAGTACAGTACATGCCTTCATATGAACCCTTATAAATGTCTCCCTGATCATAAAGTTTCTTAAAAATCTTCTGAACCTGCTTCTCATGGTAATCATCTGTTGTTCTGATGAACTTATCATATGAAGTATTCATAAGATCCCATATTCTCTTAATCTCTGTTGAAACATTGTCAACAAATTCCTTAGGTGTAATTCCAGCTTCTTCAGCCTTAAGCTCAATCTTCTGACCATGCTCGTCAGTTCCTGTCTGGAAAAATACATCATAGCCTTCCTGTCTTCTGAATCTTGCAATACTGTCTGCAAGAACGATTTCATAAGTATTACCGATATGTGGCTTGCCTGATGTATAGGCAATAGCTGTTGTCATATAAAATGGACCTTTACTCTGTGGCATATCATTTCCTCCATAATCTATTATTTTAATTCATCGCTATAACGCAAATGTAGTGTGAATCATTTATCCGTAAACTTTATCATAGAAAAATTTACAATAAGTGTCAAGTCTGTATTAAGTATGATACAATATGTGAATAATAAATCAGTATTTCTTATAATATTAATTAAGACAGAAATGAGGATTAGTATGCATAATAAACAATTTTGCCTTTTACATCAATTTCTTAACAAGGCTGTGAGCCTGCTGATAGTTTTTATAATAGTAATTACCCTGTCTGGCTGCAGCCTGCCCTGGAATCAGAAGCAGATATCAGAAACTACTATATCTGCCACCGAGGATAACGCTGATTTCACGGAATATGTAAACAACCTGTTTGCTGACCTGTTAAGTGCCGACATGGTATCTTTGCATGCCTATGTCGAACACCCAAAGGATTTCGGAATTAACGATTATGAGATTACTCTTGGCCGCTACGACCTTGACAATCCCGATGACACCTCAGATTACACCGACATAATATCAACGCTTAAATCATTTGACAGAAGCACACTCTCCGCTAAACAGCAGATTACGCTTGATGAGCTTCTTATGTATATGGAAAATGAGTTGGAATACAGTGATTTGTACATGTTTAACACACAGCTTCAGACAACTACAGGTATTCATGTCCAGCTGCCACTTCTTTTTGCTGAATACACATTTGCAGAAAAGAAGGATATTGACGAATATATTGAGCTTCTATGTGATGTTGACGGATATTTTGAAAATATGGCTGCATTTGAGAAGCTTCGTGCTGACAACGGATATTTTATGGAAGATACCCTTGCCGATGAGGTAATTGAAAGCTGCAAATCATTCCTTGAAACTGCCGGTTTAGAAGATGGTGCAATGATATCAACCTTTAACGAAAAGCTTGCTTCTGTTGACGGACTTTCTTCACAGGATATTGCAGATTATAAAGCTAAAAATGTGTCCGCAGTCAATGAACATGTAATTCCAGGATATCAGTCCCTTGTAAATGCGCTTACTTCATTGAAAGGCTCTAACAGATATTCATGCGGTTTATGCAATTATCCTGATGGTTCACGGTATTTTGAATATATACTCTCTTCAACACTTGGCTGGAGCAAATCTGTTGACGAATATGATAAGCTGGTTGATTCTTACCTCAAGAAATATATGCTTAAAATGCAGTCACTTGCGCTTAAAGACTCCTCTATTCTTGATAAATTTGACACATTTTCATTCAATATGACAGACCCGGTTGGTATTCTTACCGACCTTAAGAAAAGAATAACCGATGATTTTCCTGAGATTCCAGATGTGAATTATAATATCAAATATGTGTCAAAGGCGCTTGAGGACTACACCAGTCCGGCTATGTACTTTATTCCGCAGCTAGATAACCTTGATGTCAATTCAATATACATCAATTCTTCTGGCACTTCTGCGAGTGAATTATATCCTACACTTGCACACGAGGGTTATCCGGGACACATGTACCAGACGCAGTATTTTGCCGCAACCAATCCTGACTGGATAAGATACATTCTTGCACCAGGCGGATATGTTGAAGGCTGGGCATCATATGTTGAAGTTCTTTCTTATAATTATGCACAGACCGGCAACGATGCACTTAACAAAATGTATGCTGCTAATTATGCCACTGTCCTGTGCCTTTATGCAAAAGGGGATATTGGCGTTAATTACTATGGATGGAGTGAAGATGATGTTTACCGATTCATCAGCCAGTATGGTTTTGATGATAAATCAGTCGCCCACGAAATGTATTATGCATTTGTCTCTGACCCAGGCAACTATTGCAAATACGTTCTTGGAATGTTAGGATTTGAGCAGTTAAAGACTAAGGCTCAAAGCGAGCTTTCTGACAAATTCAATCTTAAAAATTTTCATCAGTATATACTCGATATGGGTCCTGTGCAGTTTGATATATTATTTAACAACCTTGATGCATGGATTAAAAAAGAAAAATAACATTAAAAATGGGATGTTACCTTAACACAATAGTCTGGTAATATCCCTTATTAATTGATTATTATATGCTTCCACCCGGATAATAGCCGCCTGAACCATAGCCACAGCACATAGGCATACATATATTTGAACACAGGCAGAGTGCAACCCACGGAGCACAGCCTGTACAATATGTTGTAGATGACGGTCCCTGATACTGTGTCCTTCTTCCTGCATACCAGCTTCCACCGCTTGCAATACGCTGATACAACAGCTGATACTGCATATTGTCAGGATCAGAATCCAACGCACGCTTGGCATCTTCCAACGCAGTTGCTTCTTCTCCTTTTCCAAGATGTGCTAATGCACTATAGTAGTACCATCTTCCATCCCGGTCAGTTATGTTGTTAAGCACATTAATAGCTTCATCATAACTAGAGTTATTAATATAATTAGCTGCTGCCCTCAGATGCACTGTTGTAGGATCATTGCCATTGAGATTATCACTGCCATATCCATTGCCACCATAGCTTCCTGTATATCCACCAAATCCAAATGGACCAAATCCCCAGAAGCTTCCGAAATCTCCATATCCGCCCTGTGACTGGTTCTGATAATCACCATCATAACCATAATGGTCTGAACGTCCTGTTCCATATCTTGTCTGGCTGTATGACTGACTACTGTATCCGCCCTCACGCTCACGCATTATCTGGTTATAAGCCTGCTGTACAAGCTTAAACATCTCTTCTGCCTGATCCTTATTAGGATTATTGATGTTAGCATCTGGATGATACTTTCGGCTCAGTGTTCTGTATGCTTTTTTCACTTCATCATCGGAAGCATCCCTTGATACTCCCAACACTTTATATGGATCTGTCATTATGTTCCTCCAACTGCTTACCGGCAGTGTCAATTCTTTTTCTTCTGGCGGCGTAGAACTTTGTCCATACACCTGAATATATGATATTTCTTAACAGTTCTGCATTAGCAAGAATCGGCAGTCTCTCAAAAGCCCTTGCACATCCTGCCATATATGCTTTAAGTATGTTTTCTGCAAATGTATCAAAATCCTCTACATCCTTATGATACTTAAATACATTATAATTGTTCTTTTTCTCATCTTTTTCCAAATCATCATATGCATCCAGCAGATATATGAATCTGCCAAGATTATTGCCAAGCACCCTTAACTCATCACTCCACTCATCATCTTTCATGGCAGCAACTTCCCCTAACAGTATGCCAAACTGCTCTGCCGGCTTGTCAATATTCGTTTCCTGTGCTTTTTCATATTCTGACAACTTAGAAAGGCTTTTCCTTATAATCTCTGCCTTATGCGGATATTTCTTCTCAAGCTTTTTAATATCTTTTTTCAATACTCCGGCATAAGTTCTTTTCAAGACCTTTTTCTCATCGTACCAGTCGTCCATACATTTGTAATATGTCAGAAGGACATTCATATCCGCAACATAATCTGAAACAACGTTACGCCTCACAGGATGCTTTCTTAATGGATGTGTGACGCAACGTTCCTCAGAGTATATAGTTTCCGGTTCATACAACCCTGTAAGAAGTATAACCAGAAATGTCATATCATAACTTAAGGAAATCTGCCCCTTCAATCCATGCGCTTCTGCCAGCGAATCGCACAGACCACAATAGTATGAGCGGTATTTATCAAATTCTCTGAATTTAAGTTCTGGCTGATCAACAACTATATACCCATACATACTAAACTCATACCTCCATTTTCGCTTATCATATAACATTGAAAATATTCAGTCAATCAGCCTTTCAAAGATTAATAAATTATTAATACTATTTTTAGATATTATTCTTGTCATCAAAATCAGTTCCCCACAAAAGGAAACTTGTATAATCATCTAGCGAATTGACTGGACGCATTACATCACTCTCGTCAAGATTGCTGGCAAATTCATTCTCACCGTCATCATAACCTTTATCGCCCTGCCCATTATCGTATCCGTTTCTGCACTCATCTTTTTCATGATTATAGTCAAATGCTGGAAACATTATGCCACCTCCTTTCGAAGGTAGTATGTTAAGTTTCACCTGGTTTTATCCGATATAATATTCAGCTGATAAATGTGTATTCAATCACACTTGATATATAAGGAGGAAACTTATGCGGATTACATCACAGATGCTGGCAGCTAACCAGCTTAAAGCAGGCATTGAGCCTTCATCAAAGACTTTGCTTGATTACATTCAGAATGATGACAATGACAGCCTTACAAGCCTGCTTTCCAAAAAAATTGATACTTCAACATCTTCACTTACTAAGAAATTACAGAAAGACGCTTACAAGAATATTAAAGATGATGCTGATTCTGTTACAGAGAATGCAGCTAAATTCACAGATGAGAAATCTACTCTTTTTGCTGATGCAGAAAGGACCGGTGATTATTCTGCAATATATGCGGATATCAAATCTGTAGTTGATTCTTATAATAAGCTCTACAACACCCTTGGTAAAACATCAAGTTCTATCAATACTATGTGTTCTAACCTTTTAAAGGAAGCAGTTAAAGAGAACTCTGAAACATTATCTGCAGTAGGAATTGCGCTTAAAGACGATGGTTCTCTTTCAATTGATGAAAATAAACTTAAAGCAGCTGATACAGATACTTTAAAGAAAGCATTTGGAACATCATCAGAATTTGCAAAGAGGCTTGGAATTATTGGCTCTAATGTATCATCACTTGCAAAGGCTAACATTAATTATGTTACTAACTCATATACATCATCAGGTGCCGCCTCTAACTCATCAGATGATTTATATTCACTTATGACAAGTAAGTTTAATTCTCGCGGTTAGAATTTCTGATAACGGATATGCATATATGATGTCCAATTTATTCAATATTGTATCTTTTAAAAACCTCTCCATACCAGCATTTATAATGTCGGTATGGGGAGGTTTTAATATATAATAGTTATATATTTATTTTTTGTTAAATCTACCTGATATCTAACTCTGGTGGAACATCCAGCTCGTGCGGAACTGGCGCACCGTTCTTCTTTCTCTGTCGTACACACTCGGTCAGCAGGTACTCTATCTGTCCATTAACAGACCTGAAATCGTCCTCTGCCCACGCCGCAATGGCATCATAGAGTTTAGCTGATAACCGGAGAGGAACCTGTTTCTTACCTGAATCTGCCATTAGTAAAGACTTCCTGAATTAACTACTGGCTGGGCATCTTTGTTTCCACAAAGGACGACTAAAAGGTTGGATACCATAGCTGCTTTTCTCTCTTCATCAAGCTCTATAACCTGTTTTTCTGATAATCTCTCAAGCGCCATCTCTACCATTCCTACAGCACCATCAACTATCATCTTTCTTGCATCTACTATTGCTGATGCCTGTTGTCTCTGAAGCATTACTGCTGCTATCTCAGGTGCATACGCAAGATATGTAATTCGTGCTTCTATTATCTCAAGTCCGGCATCTGCTACTTTGCCCTGGATTTCTTTTCTTATTCTTTCTGCTACAACTTCACTTGAACCACGAAGGCTTCCCTCATCTGCAATTCCATCTCCCGTTGTATCTACATTTTCTGCAACATCATATGGATACATGCGGACAATATTACGGAGTGCGCTGTCACACTGTAATGAAAGATATTCCTTATAATTATCTACATTAAACACTGCCTTAGCTGTATCTGTCACTTTCCACATAACCGCAATACCAATCTCAACAGGATTACCAAGGCAGTCATTAATCTTCTGTCTACTGTTGCTCAGTGTCATTATCTTAAGTGAAATCTTCTTATTAGCTGACTGTGAATTATTTCCTGCCGCAATTGCCATTCCTGCAACACCTGCCATGCTAGCCAGATCAAGCTTATTTCCATCTCCTGTCACATCACCGCTCTGATTAAGCTTAGTTGACGCTGCCGGGTTAACAGCCACACAAAAAGGATTCACAAAGTAAAATCCCGCTTCTTTAATAGTTCCAACATACTTGCCAAAAAGTGTAAGCACAAGTGCTTCCTGTGGTTTTAATACCTTAAGACCGATAAAGAATATCCAGCCTATTGCTGCGTATACACCGCCTGCAACGATAAGTACTATCCATCCTGCTTTAGTCTCTGCCTGTTCAACCATAATCGAACCGACAATAATTGCTGCTATAGCTGCTGCGTAAAGTAATATAAACAGTGTAACCATTGCAAGACCATTCTTGCTTTTCTTCAAAACCTTTTCTTCCATATAAAAATACCTCCTAGACACTCTGATTATTCATCTTGTTATCGATTATTCTTTTAAAGGTGTCTTTGTTGATATTTGTATGATATTATTTTGATATCATCTTGTCAAGATATTAACATTGTTTTATGATTACAACCCTGCTATCCTATAATTCTGGAAACTCTCAACCTATCAAACTTGCATTTATTATATCCTTATAGGCAGAGAATCTCCCTTTCCAGGCATTCCACACACTCAATACCCAATATTCAACCTATCAATCAAACATTAGCTAACTGCTTATAGGAATTTTTCATAAAATACGGAATTTTCTCACAGAATCTTCCTATAAGAAATGTAAAAATCCGACTACCTATAGGTATCATATTATAAATCTCAATATTTCCAAATTCATAATGCAAAATCCGCCTATCAGAAAGACAGTATTGCGCACATACCTATATCTACACAGATATTTATATGCATATATACTAAAAGGAATACTCACACCATCTGCAATGAAATAAACTCTCAACGCTTCCTGTGTAAATATTCCTTCTGCCACTACAATTATTTACTGTATAAAAAAATAAAAGCCTTACAACCTAGGATTCCCTAAATCATAAGACCTTCCAGTGCACCGCCAGGGGTTCGAACCCTGGACACCCTGATTAAGAGTCAGGTGCTCTACCAACTGAGCTAGCGGTGCGTAACTTATTTTGTTCTGTGCTTTTGTGTTGTCTCAAGCACAAGTGATATTCTATAGCAAGATTTAATAAAATGCAAGCACTTTTTTGTATTTATTTAAGAACAATTTAACTTTTTTTATAATTTTCTTGTTTTTTCATCATTTTGCCATGTTTTTTATATTGATATGTGCCTTTGTACCCCTTATAATTCTATTATATTTCCAAATATAAGAGAAAATATTTATATTTAATATACATTTATTAAGAAAAGAGAGTTGATATGAAGTTAAAAAAATTCGAACAACAGCCAAAACACGTTGAGAATATCCCAATAGAAGCTATTAATCTTGATTCTGAACAGGAACAGCCGCCAAAACCTGACAAAGCTGTTGGCAAGAATGTATTCCAGCCTAACAGCAAATACTTTACAATTGTTATATATGGTCTGCTTTTTGTGCTAGGTGCAATTCTTATATATAAGTTCATTGGTAACTGGCCTGCAACCGTCAAGTCATTGGGCAATATATTCCATATACTGTCACCATTTCTTATTGGTGCCATGATTGCGCTTGTTCTTTATCCGTTTATCAAGATCCTTTATAACAGGTTCTTCATGGGGGTATGCCATATCAAGTCCAAGAAAGCCGCCAAAATGCTTTCAATTCTTGTTGCTTACCTGATAGCAGTTGGCGCATTTGCAGTATTAATAGGCTTTGTTGTGCCTCAGATATACAAAAGTATTACAGAGATTGCCAATCAGGCTCCTGTATGGTACGAGAATATCCGCAACTGGTTCACTGAGTTTGAAGATAAGCACGCCAATTCTTCTATTGATTACAATTTCATTAATCAGAAGATTGAAGATGCTCTTCCTAAACTTGTTGACTACATGACTGGTGCACTTACCAATATGGTCCCTTACATTCTTAATACATCCATGGCCATTCTTTCGGGTGTGTTAAACCTTGTTATTGCAATTATCGTGTCCATCTACATGATTTCTGATAATAAGAATATCTTTTATCATTTTAAGAGATTTTTATATGCTGTGCTTCCTAAGAAAACAGCAGACAATACACGCATCATCTGTAAGAATTGTGGAAGCATTTTTATTAATTATATTATCGGCAAATCATTTGACTCAATTATTGTCATGATTATCTGCTTTATTATCATGCTGATTCTCAAACTGCCATATGCTGTTCTTATAAGCGTGATTGTCGGCATAACGAACATGATTCCGTATTTCGGACCATACATCGGTGGCGTGATTGGCGGTGTGATTATTGTTATCGCAAGCCCTATCAAACTTATCATATTTGTAATCATGATTGTCTGCATCCAGCAGGTTGACGGTCTGCTTATCGGACCTCGTATAATCGGCAGTACTACAGGTCTTAAGCCTGTATGGGTTGTGTTCTCAATAACCGTAGGTGGGGCGCTGTTTGGCGTAATTGGAATGTTCCTTGGAGTTCCCGTATTTGCCGTATTAAGCTACCTGTTAAACATTACAGTGCAGCATTTTCTGGACAAAAGAAAAGTCACCGTGCAGCCTTATGACTCGCCCGATGACCTCTAGATTATTTTTTGGTATTAAGAATTCTCACGACATCGTCGAGGGAATTCTTAAATCTTACCACTCTGTAATTCGCACCTTTATGCACATACATCACTTCTGATACTTTCCTTGCAAATGCTTTATTCTTCACAATGTTTCTCCCAAAGCCTTTATATAGTATATGCATTTATTATTAATGATTTCTTACTGCGATAAGTTTACAGATAGGATTGCCCATCTGTGAAAATCTTGTCTCATACTCTGTCATTACATTACCCTCGTTAAGTACAGAGTCATTATGTAAGTCAAATGTGACAACAGGAAGCTCCCAGCCGGCCTCTTTAATCTCTTCTAACGAAAAATCGAATAAATCTTTATTATCTGTTTTAAATTCCACCTGTCCGTCCGGCTTTAATATCACATCATATCTTGCCATGAACTGTCTTGAGGTAAGTCTTCTCTTCGCATGTCTGTCTTTTGGCCATGGATCTGAAAAATTAAGGTATATTCTGTCTACCTCTCCCTCTCCAAACACCTCACATATTGCCTCTGCATCCATTCTGATGAATCTTAAATTAGGAAGCTGAAGCTCATCCTGTTTCTCTACAGCTCTTAAAAGTACGCTTGAATACTTCTCTATACCCACATAATTAATATCAGGATTATTTGCTGCCAATGTTGTTATAAATGTGCCTTTACCCATACCAATCTCAATACGGATTGGATTATCGTTACCGAAAACCTGTGACCATGTGCCTTTCATCCCTTCTGGCTCTGTAAACACATATTCATTCTCTATCATTACTTCCCTTGCTCCGGGTACATTTCTAAGTCTCATACATTACTCCTATCTTATATATTAGCTCAGATTTCGGCTATGTCCGTGTGCGGTATACGCTTGAATATGACAAGCTGTGCAGGAGTTAATGCCACCATCTGCATAAGTTCAGTGCGTGAAAGCACGTCCAAACGAAGTGCGTTTGATTTCACGCACTGTAATAGACTTTGCAGATGGCGGCATTTACTCATGCTAAGCGAAGTCATCCTGAAAGCACATGCCGCACACAGACATAGCCGAAATCTGAGTTTCCTATATATTATTTACCATAAATATCACTTTTTGCCAAGCGGGGTTTACTTATGTACAATCCTGGGCTACAATGTATTTGTATATTTTATTAATCGGAGGAATTATCTCTATAATGAAAAAGCAATTTTTAAAAGGATTACTTATAAAGATAACCAGCGCTGTATCTGCCACTGTTTTGGTATTCTCAGCTTTTGCAGCGGATACCCAGGCTGCAGCATACAACAAAGTCTACAGCGAGACAGACACAACCAGCACAGAGGCTGTATGGCCGGATGCACCTGATGTTAACTCAAGCAGCTGCATTCTTATTGATGCTGATACAGGTTCCATTCTTTTCGAGAGGAACTCTCATGAAAAATGTTATCCAGCCAGCACAACCAAGATTTTAACAGGGCTCCTTACTATTGAGAACTGTAATATGGACGATGTTGTAACATTTTCACAGTCAGCTGCTAACTCAATTAATGTATATGAGGATGCCAACTTAAGTTCAAAAGCAGGCGAGCAATTTACTGTCAACCAGCTTCTTCACGGACTTCTGCTGTATTCTGCCAACGAGATGGCTTATGCCCTCGGTGAACATGTGGCTGGCTCAATAGATGCATTTGTCGATATGATGAATGCCAAGGCAAAAGAACTTGGTGCTTTGAATACACATTTTGCCAATGCAAGCGGATTATATAATACCAACCACTACACAACAGCATATGATATGGCAATGATTGCAAGAGGCTGTTATAATAATGCTTCTTTTGTCAGCATTGATTCAACTGCCGATGCATATGTAATTCCTGCAACTAACATGTCTGCACAGCGTACAATAAGACATCGACACAAGATGTTAAAGGGCCGTGCCTACTATTATGAATACTGCAAGGGTGGAAAGACAGGATATACTGATGAATCACAGAATACACTTGTTACATTTGCAGAAAAAGACGGTATGCGTCTTATATGCGTTGTATTTAAGGAAGCCACAGATGAGATAAGATATGTTGATACAAGAACCCTTTTTGACTGGGGATTTGCCAATTTCCAGAAATCAACAACAACCGGAAGTCAGCTCGGAGCAATGTTCTCTAATGACAACTATTACAACTCGGCTGTTTTCTCAACTCTTTCGCTAAACTTTGGACTAAATGCTTCATTTATCACAATACCTAATAAAAGTTCTTTGTCAAATGTATCAATGACGGTCGATGATAATTATGACATGACCAATGAGAATGGTGTTATGACAACACATCTTAAGTTCCTGTACAACGATAATACTGTCGGCACAACTACACTTAATATATCTGCTGCCGGAACAGATACCGGAAGCCTGCTGCCATACATTAATAATGATGTTTCATCATCTTATAAACCAAAAACATGTATCAGAATTAATATATGGATACTTGTTGGAATTGGTGCCGTTATTCTTTTTATCATCTACATTATTGAAGAACGGGCAAGAAGAAAAAGACAGAGAAGACACTATAACAGAAGAAGACGCAGATTATAGAAAACAGAGGATTCGGGGCTAAACCCTGAATCCTCTGTTTTCTATATTATCAGTCTGTGTTTCATTACTAATTCCACCTTTTGAATATGTAAGGCCTGAATATACAGCCTGTGTATTCTTCATAAGCGGCTCAGAATCATCCTGTTTACTAACCTCATAAAAGGATGCCCTGAGTTTCTTTAAAAGCCCTGTAATTCTGTTAATCTCATTATTATCAAGACTTACAGATGCTGAAATAAGTGACCTCTTCATATGATTATATATTACGAAAAGATTAGCTGATATCTCATACTGCATATCAAGTCCGCATATAAGCTGGTCTATAACCTTCTGTGCCATATATATATTATTATGTGCCTGCTTAGCACTATCACTCTCACATGCATCATTAAGATATTCTATAGCCATATCATACAGAATCACAACAAGCTGTGATGCTGTTGCCTGTGTAATTCTATACTGAAATGTCTTAATTGTTTCTTTAGTCATAGCATCCCTTTCCTATATAACCATTGAATCTTAAACTACTGTAATAACTGTAATACCTGTGAAGGTCTTTCATTAGCCTGTGCAAGTATTGACGTAGCTGCCTGTGTAAGAACTGTTTCAGAAGTATAAGTAGTCATCTCTTCTGACATATCAGTATCTATCATTGTTGATAATGACTTGGTAAGGTTCTCACTTGAAACCTCAAGGTTATTAGTTGTATGATCAAATCTGTTCTCGTATGCACCGATTCTTGAACGTATTTTATTAGTCTTATTAATAGCTTCATCTACAGTAGATATCGCCCTTGATGCTGTATACTGAGTCATGACATTCATATGCTCCGTGCCAAGTGAATACGTTGTTATTGCCGGAATATCAATAACAATAACCTGATCCTGATTAGCACCTACATGTATGCTCATAGTTCCAACGTCTGTGACTTCCTGACTTATAGTTCTCGCTGTACCTGCACCTGCAGCTGACTGTCCATCATTGTTACTATCGTCAAATACAGTACCTGCCGCATTACCTGGAACATCCATTGAAAACTCTTTGTTATTAACATCTGTTACTGTAATTACAGTTCCCTTTGTTGAAAGAATTGCCGAATCAGCAAAACCAATTCGCTTTCCATCATCTCCTGTAGCAATCTCTGCCTTAACATCGCTTCCTTCTACATATATACCATCTTGTGTTGCTGCCTGTGGTATTCCCAAAATATCTGCAAGCTCTGCATTATCGCATGTTATATTCATCTTCTGGTCGCTTCCATACTGGTTAGTCATAATAACAAGTGTTGAACCAGCATAATCGGCTGTTGGCACATAACCTGCATAATCAGTACCATTAGCTGCTGTATCATTATTAAGGTCTTTAACTGTAAATGCAGAACCACCTGTGATGTTAACTCCGTCAATAATCTTTCCCATCACCTTATCAAGTGTATCACCTTCGGAAATGCTTATCTTGTAACCGTTTATGCTTATTGTTCCTTCCTGTTCTTTTGTTATAGAAGCTGTTGATGACATAGTAATACTTCCTGCTCCTACCGCTATAGCCTGTCTTGCGTCCTCAGTAACAGTTATTCCATATACACCTGCTGTATAGCTGTCAGATACAGAAAGCTGATTAACTCCCTGAAGGTCTGAATATACTCTTCTTGAAAGATTACCGTTAATAAGAGACTGTGTATTGAATTCTGTCTGATCAGATATTCTGTCAATCTCGTTATTAATCTGTTCTATCTCTTTCTGTATAGCTTCTCTTTCATCATCTGAATTAACATCATTAGCAGCCTGAACGCTAAGTTCCTTTAATCTTGTGAGCATACTCTGGATTTCTGTAATTGCACCTTCTGCTGTATTTAAAACAGAAACTCCATCAGCTGTATTATTCTGGGCCTGACTAAGACCTCTTATCTGTGCTCTCATCTTTTCAGAAATAGCACATCCTGCAGCATCGTCCTTAGAGCCATTTATCTTGTATCCTGATGATAATCTTTCAATTGATGTTGACAGATTATTCTGTGATTTCTGTAATGCATTGTTGGCAACAATCGCTGCCACATTAGTTCCTATTCTCATATCTTAACCTTTCTGTCTGTCCAATTTACCTGTTCATGCTCTATATATCGGACTTTCTGTGCAAATCTTTAGCCTGCAAGCAGTTTTACAATCTGTGCTGCAATTTCATACAGCTTATCTGTTGCCACACTGTCAGCCGCTGCTTCATAAGTCACATATGGCACGTCTGACGATTTTGTAATGTTGACGGTCACATTTGTAAATCCAAATCCTTCTTTTAAATTTTCTTCCATATCCTCAAGAAGCTGGCTTCCTTCATCTGAAACTGCTGTGTCACTGACAATGTACATACCAAGACTTTCTCTGTCAGCCTTAGCCTCAACAGAAACTTTTCCTAATACGCTGCTTAGCATGTTTACAGATATACGACCTTTATTGTCGTCATCCTGAACCAAAGTAAGCTTCAGCATACCTGTACTTCCTGAGTCTGTTATATACGGTATTCTGTAATCATGCCTTAATGCCAGATTCTTAATATATCCGATTGTTCTGTCCTTAAGTCTTAAATCCAGAAATCCCTCGTAATTGACATCTATCTGTGTATCAAGGTCTCCTGCTTTGGAAAGAACCTCCTGAAGTTCTTCCTCTGTCTCATCTTTCATTTCTTCATACATAAGTGACAGTTTTTCTTTATGTCCGATTTTTTCAATCGAATCCCTTGCATAATCACGTGTTGTCTTAACACCTCTGATATCCGGGAACTGTCCGGATTCTAAAAATGCTTTAACAGCCTGTATGTTACCACTGTTTATTTCTGTATCTGCATTTCTTATCTGCCTCAATATATCAGCTCCTGCCTGCACTGCTGCCTGCTGTTCCTTAAGATATTCCTCATAATATTGTTCCTCGGCTGCCGCATCATAGTTATCCTCTAACTGTTCAATAAACATTTCAACGGACTGTTCTCCGATTCCGGATGAGTTATCCACATTCTTTAATGTATTCGGGGTAACTAATCCACCATTTGCCATAAATAATGCACTGTAATAGTTAGCAATTCCGCTTACCTCTGCCATTCCTGTATTCTCATCAATAACAGCGTCCATGTCATAATGCTTTCTTGAATTATATGCAGTCATAAGATTATTCATAGTGACCTCAGCTCCCTGCTTAATCAGCGCACCTGCTGCCACTCCGGCATCTCTGGTGAATATATTCATCATCTGGTATATTCCTATAAACTGCTTTCTCTGCTCTTTAGTAATACCATTGGTACGGTCAAGCTTATAAAGAAACTTTGAAAACTTCTCCTCATTATCCTTAGATGCTTTATCATTAGCCTCTGTAAGATATTCGTTGACTTCCTCAATTGAAGCATTCATTGGATTTACTCCGTCTTTTATCATATTAAGAACTGTCTCCGGTTTCATATTCTTAATAAGATTATTAATCATTGCATTAACAGATTTGACTATCTCTACATTTTCCTTTGTCATATCCATGTTATTAGCAGCCAGTACCTTTATTGCTTCCTTGTCCTCATCAGTTCCCTCAAGTCCAAGCTCCCTAATAATATCATCCGCACTTCCCTGTACTGCCTTCTTTAATGAATCACCTAAATCGCCTCTTATCTGAGTTCCGACTGCCTCATAAGTTTCATTCATCTTGTCAAACATACTGGCAAATACACGCGCAGGATTTCTTACTATCTCATTCAATGTCTTTCTTGCTTCAAGAACATCTGTATATGCAATCTGCGCTTCTTCATACATTTCATCCGCCTGTTCATATTCCATAAGCATTGAATTAAGCTCATCTATCGGAGTTGTAAGAATAGAAATGTTATTCTTAACGAGATATATGGACGCATTCGCACTCATAAGAACCCTTGCTGTTACAAGCGTGTCATACGCCTTATCTGCTGCCTGCTGTACATCAGATGCCTGATTTCTAACTTCACTATTTCCTGTGCTTACTGATGCTGCACTGTATTCAATTCTGAAGCTTCTTGCATCCATCTCCAGCTTAAGGCTTGCTATTGTAAATGTTTCCCCTTTTGATACCACATTTGCAACATCTGAATACTCTGCCCTGTTAATAGTATCAAGAGCTGTCCTTATATCATCAACTGGCGAACCTGTAACGAGCGTATTCTCTGCCTTGCCTCCAAGCTTCATATTATCAAATATTTTATTAAGCAGTTCCTCTGAATCAGCCTGTATCATATCAATGTCTATCGAATCAAGCTGTGCTTTATATTCAAGATTTTCTTTAGTAACAGGAATCTGTGCATTAATAAATGCTCTTGCATCCGCAAGTGTATTATCATTAACCTCAAGACCTGACGAAGCAATTATCTTCTCAATTCCCGGCCTTAAAGCTTCAAAATCAGCGTCAGATATTGCATCTGCGCACTTTCCTATTGTAACGCCATCCGCACTGATACTTGATGAGGTTGCCGCCTGTGCCTGATATATTCCAGCAATTGAAGGCTCTATGCGATTAGCAACCATGTAATTCTTTGTGTTCTCTGATAATGGCTTTAACTCTTTACTCTTTTCAAGTGTGCCTTTAACCTCAGCAACACTTTCATCATTGACAGCTATATCTGCTCCCTGCATACGGCTCTCGACACTTGCCGCTGTTGCTGCACTTCCAGTCACACTCTCAATCTTATCCTTGGAAACTGCTGTGCCATAATTAACATAATCATCAGAGTGCATCGCAAGTTCAATCTTAATTTTCTCAATAATATTAACCATATCATCTGGTGTAGCATCTGTAAGATTAAAGCCGTCCTCATCTAGCTTTACCGCATCAGCACCTGATAACTTCATCATCAATGCCTTAAGGCTTATCTTTGCACTGGAAGCACTCGCCATAATCTGGCTCTTTACATCATCTGCCTCCTTAAGAAGTCCCTCATATGTATTGTCATTTGCAGCTGTCACACTGCCAGAGATTACCACTCCTGCAAATGAGCCTGCCACACCTTCACTTTTAACCGCCTTATTTTCTTTATAATTAATAGATGTTCCCTGTGCCGCAACATCTTTATTAAAATTCGCGCCTGAAACTGTATATGTCATATTCTGCTGCCTTTCTTATTTACTATCTGAAACAATCACTCATTGTCATATAATAAATATTTCGGCAGATATGGTGGGATAATTGAGACATATATTATAGCAAATAAAAAGGAAGCTGATTCAGAATTAATAAAAATCCAAACCAGCTCCCTTTCTCTATATTATTCTCCTATATCTTCGTAGCATGAACCTTAGAAACATCACCGTTAAACTCATACACAGCTATTCCATACTTATGTAAGTCAATAAGCAATGACTGCGGATATCCATCACAATCTCCCTTAACGGCTGTAAGAGTCTTCTTCTGGTCAGCTTCATTATCTCCAAGAACCAGCTTATACTTAGTCTTGAACGGAACTCCTATTCTGAAGCTGTCTCTTTCAACTGGTGTAAAATTAAGTACAAAGAGAAGATTCTTCTTTCCATCCGGACTGATTCTCATAAATGATAAAACGCTATTATCTTTATCATTGGCATTAATCCATCTGAATCCTTCACTGCTGTAATCAGTAGCATACAGACATGGATAATTCTTATTAAGCTTCAGACACTTTTTCGTAAAATCCTTAAGTTCTGTATGACTTTCATCCTCTAACAGATACCAGTCAAGAGCACGCTTCTCACTCCACTCATTCCACTGACCAAATTCCTGTCCCATGAATAAAAGCTTCTTACCAGGATGTCCACACATATATGCATATGCCAGCTTAAGATTCTTGAACTTGTCCTCCCTGTCACCAGGCATTTTACCAAGCATAGAACACTTAAGATGTACAACCTCATCATGTGAAAGCACAAGAATGAAATTCTCGCTGTAAGCATACATCAATGAAAATGTCATCTTGCTATGATTAAACTTTCTAAAATATGGATCAAGCTTCATATATTCAAGGAAATCATGCATCCAGCCCATATTCCACTTAAATGTAAAGCCAAGACATTCCCCATTGTCAGGATCACCACTTACCATAGGCCATGCTGTTGACTCCTCAGCTATAGTTATTGCCTGTGGGAATCTCTTCTTTAACATGCTGTTAAAATGCTTTAAAAAGCTGATTGCTTCGAGATTACCGTTGTCACCATATTTGTTAGGAACCCAGTTTCCTTCTGTCCTTCCGTAATCCAGATACAGCATTGAAGCAACAGCATCAACTCTTAAACCATCAATATGGAACTTGTCCACCCAGAACATTCCATTAGCAATAAGGAAGTTAGCCACTTCATTCTTGGAATAATCAAATACCTTCGTTCCCCAGTCAGGATGCTCTCCCTTTCTAGGGTCTGCATACTCATATACACAGCTTCCATCGAAATTAGCAAGTCCATGTGCATCCTTTGGAAAATGTGCCGGTACCCAGTCAAGAATTACACCAATTCCTTTTTCATGCATATAATCTACAAAATACATGAAATCCTTAGGTGTTCCGTATCTTGCTGTAGGTGCATAATAACCAGTCACCTGATATCCCCATGATCCATCATATGGATACTCTGCAATTCCCATAAGTTCAATATGTGTATATCCCATATCTGAAACATATTTTGCAAGCTCAGGTGCCAATTCTCTATATGTATAGAATCCGTCCTCTGTTCCATCATCTTTCTTCTTCCATGAGCCAAGATGACATTCATATATAGAAAGAGGAGCTTTAAGATGATTCTCCGTCTTCTTCTTCTCAACCCATTCAGAATCTTTCCATTCATAACCTGAAAGATCGGCAACTATTGATGCTGTCTCTGGTCTTAACTGTGCCTGATTAGCATATGGATCTGCCTTGTAAAGAGCCTCTCCACTCTGGGAAATAATAAGGAACTTATACATATCCCCTGCTTTAGCTCCCGGTATGAACAAATCATATATTCCACCATCTGAAATCTTCTTCATATCATAACCATATGCATTCCAGTTATTAAACTCACCTATAACATAGACTTCTCTTGCAGCAGGTGCCCACACAGCAAAATACACACCTTCTTTTCCGTCTTTTACTCCAACATGCGCACCCATTTTGTTATATATCTCATAATGAGTTCCCTGTCCAAAAAGATATGCATCCAGTTCTGTAATTGCCAGCTGCTCGTATTTTTG
>UMKI01001704.1_pt1 | contig 43906 bp, 39 predicted proteins | sample 1966291 | NCBI WGS metagenome assembly UMKI01 (sample SAMEA4836174, study PRJEB28245) | human gut metagenome | biome: gut microbiome; material: fecal sample | place: Denmark | collected 2008 | reverse complement strand
AAAACTGTCATTTATTTCGAGACAGCCTCTTTTTTATATACAGAAAGACCACCTAAAAGCAAGTTTAGCTTGAGGGTGGTCTTTTTTAATAATACTTATTGTTATTTGAATATTGACACTATTAATGCAATGATTGAAATAGTTGTAGGAATAATAAATTTTAAGATCTCAATTATATTATGTTTACGTTTTGCTTTTTGATCAGCCTTTTTATTCTCAAAATAAGTTTTTCCTAAATATGTTGATTTGATAATATAATTCCATCCACTTAAAGTACTAGCATCAATTTTTTCAAGGTATCCTGAATCCACCAAATAATCAATCTGATTTTGGTTATATTCTGGTGATGAAATTGATATCTCAGACTGTGATTCTAATAAATCATTGATTTTACTTAATACCTTTTCTAATGCTTGATCCATTTAATCTCCATCTCCCTCATCCAACTACTTTGTATCTAGTATAAATGTATTCGTATATTTGTTGACGATACATAGATATACTTACTTCATCATAACACTCAGGTAACTCTGCCCAAAGTGTATCACGAATAAGATTATCAATAGCGGCTTTTGTTTCTTGTTTGTCTGTCCAATGATCTAGTTCTGAAATTTTATCTTTAATTTTATGTAATAGTGATGCAGACATTTCTTTCAATATTTTTATATCTGCTTTTGTTAAATCATCTCGGAATAACATATCATAAAGAGAAAGTTCTTCATCACTTGTAAATCCTTCACGTACATAACGTTGTTCTTCTTCTCCCATTTGATTAGCTAAATCCATTAATTCCATAAATGTCTTTTCGATAGTTGCTCTGTCTTGTTCACTATTATATTCATCAATAATATGCTGATAACGTTCATAATAGTTAATTCTATTAGGATTAGAAAGAATCATGTTATCAAGTTTTTGTTGAATAACTTCTTCTAAATCCTTTAATACTAGATTCTTTTTCCTAACCTTTGCAAATTCTCTTCGAAGAAGATCAAAATCAATAGCGCTTATATCAAATCTGCGTGGTGATTCACGTACTACATTTGGTGTTTGTTGAATCTCAACATACTCGCTTATGATTCCATTGATTTCAATCATCAAATCTGTTGTATTTATATGCTTACGTTTTTTCTGTAACTCTGCATAAATAGCAGCAATGGCTTCATATTGTTTACGAGTATGAGCATTTATATCGTCTCTGTCTGTATATTTCATTAAACGTTTCAGTTCAGAGGCATAGGTAGTAAAAGTCTTTTTATCCTCAATCGAACCACACACAGCATTTGCTGCCTCTTGAAGATATGACAATTTCATAAAATCATAAGCATTAATGAGCATTTCTAAATCAAAATCATTCTCTTTAAGAAATTCATCAACTTTCTCTATCGTTTCAAGAATGCGTGTAATCAATTCTTTCTTATCTATTGTAGGATCAAATCCACCATTACCAGTAGCATTAGCCATATAATCAGCAAGAGCTTTTCTTAAAGCTTTTACAATACCAATATAATCTATAATCAATCCGTTACTTTTTCCCTCACTTACACGATTTGCTCTTGCAATAGTCTGCATAAGTGTATGTGCCTTTAATGGTTTATCAAGGTACAAACATGATAGACATTTTACATCAAACCCAGTAAGCCACATTGCACATACAAATACTACACGGAACGGATTCTTTGGGTCTTTAAATTCTTTATCTAATTCACGCTTTTCCATCTTTTTACGATGTGTTTTTATATCTAAATTCCATTTCTTAAATGTTTGGATTTCATTCTGTTCTTGGCTTATTACAACAGCCATTTCAGTTTCTTCCATCCATTTAATTTTTCTTTCAAGTTCAAGAGTTTCTTGTTGACTAGCATATTTTAAACTAGCCTTTAATATTTTGATTTCTTCTTTCCAATACTCTTGAACATAGTTATACATACGTACACATGTAACCTTATTTAAGCAGACAAACATGCATTTTCCGCTTGTCCACAAATCTGAATAGTGACGTACGAAATCTCGTGCAATAGATCTCAATCTAGGTTCAGCTGTTAGTAAATGGATCTCTTTTGCAAATTCAGATTCAAGTTTGTCTTGTTGATTTACATCTAGGTCAGCATTTTCTATAGCATCTAGAATTCTATTTGTTATTTCAGGATTATGTAAATCCAGAATTTTTTCTCCGCGATTTTCATAATACAGAGGAACAGTAGCACCATCTTCAACAGCTCTCTTAAAATCATAAACTGATACATATCCACCAAAAGTACGTGCAGTAATATTATCACTTGAAAGCAATGGAGTACCTGTAAAACCGATACGTGCAGCAGTAGGTAATAATTTCATCATATTATCAGCAAAAATACCATACTGACTACGATGAGCTTCATCTGACATAATAATGATATCGTGATCTGGATAAATTGGTTTCTCATTTGACCTATTAAACTTTTGAATCAGAGTAAAGATAAAACTAGGATTACCTTGTAATTTCTTCACAAGATCCTCGCCACTTGTAGCTATAAACTGAGATGCTTTAATATTTTTTCCTAGAAGCCCACAATTCTCAAAAGTACTACTTATTTGTGAGTTAAGTTCTTCACGATCTGTCAAAATAACAAATGTAGGTGCTCCTTCAATCTTTCTACGAACTTTCTTTGCAAAGAACACCATAGAATAACTCTTGCCTGAACCCTGTGTATGCCAAAACACACCAAGTTTACCATCATTTAATTTTCTTGCAGCATAAGCCTTCATAGCTTCGTTTACACCAAGATATTGATGGTTACGAGCCAGTATTTTAGCAGTATGACCATCAGAATGGTCATATAGGATAAAATTTTCAAATAAATCAAGGAAATTCTCTTTCTTACATATACCACGAAGCATTGTTTCAAGAGCAACACTTCCCTCATCATTTTCAGCAAGACGTTTCCATTCATAAAAAAATTCAAATTTACTGCCGAGTGTACCTACTTTAGCCTCAGTTCCATTAGAAAGCATAAGAAAGGCATTATAATAAAATAAATGAGGAATAGTGTCTAAATAATCAGTATAGTTATCTTCATAAGCATTTTGAACATCCACGGTATTCTTTTTTAGTTCTACAAAAAGAAGAGGAATACCATTAACAAATCCTACTATATCCGTTCTTCTACGATACAACTCACCATGAATTTTCAGTTCCTTTATAGCAAGAAAGTAATTATTATTTGGATTTTGAAAATCAATTACAGTAGCTTTCTTAGTTTCAGTTTGTCCATTTGGTTTTTTTACAGTAACAGGTATACCATCACGAATTAAAAAATATTTTTCTTCATTAATTTGTAAAAGTGAAGACGTAGACAATCTCTTTTCTAAAATCTGTTTAGCTTCAATAATCTGATTCTCATTTATCCACGGATTAAATTTTTTAAGTGCCTCTTTAAAATAACGAGTAAGCAAAATATCCCTATAGCTTTCTCGACCGAAACTGCCATTCTTACCTAACACTTCTGTATTATAAGCAAATTGTACATCCCAACCTAATTCATCACGTAATAAATTTCCTGCACTTTCTTGTACAAGAATATTTTCTGAATAATCATAGCTCATTGTTTGCCACCTCCTTCTTTTAATTCACTATTTGAAACTCCCAGCAATTGTAACTTCAACATTCTTTCCTGAACATTCTTTTGAGAGTTTGTATTCTTTATAAATAGTGGGGATTTTTCATCAGACTTACTGATGAGCTTCCATAGTAATGTGAAATTTTTTACCTGAGCATCATTTAATTTTTTTGCAATAGAAACGATATCAGTTAGAGAATTCTCATCTAAGAACATAAACAACTTTCTTAACAGACCTGCAATCAAATCAGATACTTGAACATATATATTCTCATGTGACTTTACAAACTGCCAATTATTAAGTTGAATACCATTCTCGTATAATTCCAAATCAGCTATTTGCTTTTGCACTGTAAGTTCTTCATCAAATATGTGATTTGACTTACTGAAAATTTCACATCTCTCTGTATAGAAGATGTAATATTCTTGGATAAGCATAAATGGTTCATTATCCTGAACAAAAATCAACTTATCAAGCTTTCCGGCAGTCTTTAGCATTTGTCTTAACAGTTCTAAAAAGAAACCGGGATTATATTCACTATCATCATTATATCCCCATATCAAAGAACATATTTCATTACAAAAAGCAGATACATCTTTAACATCAGGATATGTGTGTCTTATGAAAATATCGATTACTTCGTCTTGATGCTCAATCACAAAATCATACAAAGCACCTTTGATTTCCCACATATACATGATGCACTGCGGATGTGTTTCCCATAGAGAATCCACAATATCAACCAGTGAATAATAAAGATTGTTCAACGCACTGTAATGAATATACAAACCACTTTTACTTAACCATTCCAAAAATCCTGTGACTCTTTTACTGCCTATGAAAGAATGGAAGTCTTTTGAATTATGATATAGGTGTTTGAACTTTAATTCCTTTTGACCGTCCTTATAGTCTAGTGCTGCGTATAATGAAGGAACATCAATATCAAAAGCCCTCCCTTCGTGTGCAACACCAGCTAATACAAAATCACCCTTCAGTGCATCGATATTATTAAATCCTGTATCCGTAAGAGAAAACTTTCTGCAGTTACCACTCTCATCGTAATAGAAAGTCATTTCTTCTTCAAAAGGTGGTATACCATTCAAATCAAACACAGCCTTCTTTTGGTCTTCAACATTGAGTCTTGTCATACCTACACCTCGATTTCACCGTTCATTAGTTTAGGTAATAATCGGTCACGTGATTGTTCACATATAAGCATAGCTTTGGATAACGCTAAAATCTTATCAAAAATCGATTTACAAAATTCATTGTATTTCATTACCAAATCTTCTGTAGGATACAGAACTTTTATGTTGCTAAATTTAGTTTTATTTACATTTGTCATTGTTGCACCATTGCTACCTACACCATCAAGTAATGCCTTAACTCTTTTCATTGACTCATAAAAAAAATAAAGATTGTTATCATCATGTAAAATGACAGAATTAATCTGCTGATTGGTTTGGCAGGGCTCAATCGCTATATTAACTAAACCTACCGTTGCAATGCATGAAACTATAACAGTATTTGCAGGTAAATATTTACTCTTCTGAGTATCTGCACCAACTTTAGTTAGAGTCTTTTCTGTTACTAAAGGAAACACAGTTCCATGCATATCTGGAATTGTAACAAATGGAATGCTTCCGCCATAATATTCAGTTTTTGATGTTGATGGTGTTTTTCCTGTTATAACTTCACCAAATTCTTCAACTCGTTTATATGTCCATCCCTCAGGCACACCGTCAACAATCTCCACATCCTCATACCCTGGAAAATGTAAATCCACAAACCATTCCTTATAGAGCCTCTGTGCAGCTTCTTCGAGAAGTTTAATTTGTTTCTGGTTGTTTTCTATGAGTTTATCATATGTTTGTAATACTTCTGCTATTCTAATTTGTTGCTCCATTGGAGGAAGGGAAATTGTCAAACTTAGTAAATCTTCATTTTTTAAACTTGCTCTAGTAGTCATTGTTGAAAACGCCTGAAATTTGCATCTAAACGATGGCATTCTCATATAGTACCCTATATACTCTGGAAGAACCCTATCGATGGCAATTGGTCTCATTCTTTTGGTAAAGCCATTATATGTTGCTCTCGGATAGTCTTTCAATGCTACACAACTCATGCCTAGTTCATCTGAAGTTTCACTTGTTCTTGTAACAAACACATCTCCACGAGAAATCGAATAATTTTTCTGTTCTTTTTCATCTGATTGAACTAAATCAACCAACTCATCTGGAATGAAATAATTGTTGAAAACAGTTGAAAAACTCAAAAAAGGATACCCTGCTCCAAAGAACTTACGCCCTTTAGATAAACCATTATGTACAGTATACAATTCTCCAAGTGTTACTTTTTCCCAAATCATAACCCCATCTCCTTCATGTTCTGTGAGATAGTATCCATCAAATCATTTGATTCTGCTTGTAATGACAGTAATTCACGATGGATTTCTGACATTCGCTCTTCAAAATCTACACCATCATCTTCTATAGGAGCAACCCCTACATAAGTCCCTGGTGTAAGAGACCAGCTTTTGTCTTCAATTTCAGAAATAGCCGCTACCTTACAAAAACCGAGAATATCATCATACACACCTTCACCAAATTTTTCATAAAGCCAGCATGCTTCCTTTGCTATTGTGAGAATATCCGCAAATTCAGCAATCTTAATATCGTAAGTTTCTTGAATTTTCTTCTTTTCACGCTTTTCAGCAGATTCAACTGCTTTCTTTGCTTCCAAACGAAGTACTTTTATTTTTTCAGAGAGTTCATATACTTGCTCAGTAAAAGGCTTATCGCTACCAAGAGCAGTACAATACTCGTTAAGAAGAGCTTTGTATTTATCAATTTCACCACGATAAAGCCATACAATAGCATTTAAATTTTTTAGCTGCCAATCTGACCATTCGTTAAGCGTACGATCTACTACTGTGTAATAATTTCTCGCATCAATAAAAAGAATCTTATTCTTATTGTTATCAGCCTTTCTCTTATCTAGGAACCAGAGTGTACAAGGTAATGATCTAGTATAGAAAAAATTATTACCTACACTAATCATAACATCTACATTACCAGTATTAATAAGTTTTTCTCTAATATCCTTATCTTTTCCTTGACTATCTGTAGCAGAAGAAGGCATAACAAAACCAGCACGTCCTTTTTCATTAAGATAACTATAAAAGTATGAAATCCAAAGATAATTAGCATTACTTACTTCCTGACTCTTATTTATACTTGGCATACCAAATGGAAGACGTTTTGCACTTTCACATCTTTCCGCTTTTACTTTATCTACATTGAAAGGCGGATTTCCATAACATAATCGCAACAACCATCAAGATTGTGGGCATCATGATAAAAACTGTTAGCTTCATCACCAGATTTAATAACACCAGTTAATCCATGAACAGCCATATTCATAAGACAAAGCTGGGCATTATATTCTACTTTTTCCTGACCATAAAAAGTCATACTATTATTAGCATTCATTCCTGAAGCATTAACAAAGTCACCTGACTGAATGAACATTCCTCCTGAACCACAAGCAGGATCAAGTAAAACACCACTTTTAGGTTCAATAATATTAACAATCATTTTTACAAGAGACTTAGGTGTAAAGAAAACACCATCATCTGATGCAATATTCTTTGCAAATTTATTTAAGAAATATTCATATATACGTCCAATAATATCTCCGCCAACTTCATCAAGCGCAGAATTATTAAAAATTCGTAGTAATTCTCCTAAAATATCATCAGAAAAATCTGTATAGTTTTTTGGAAGTACACCTACTAATTGTTCGCTTTGATCTTCGATTAGTTGCATAGCATTGTTGACCACTTCACCTAAACCGCTCATATTATGGCCATCTTTATTAACAAGTCCAGCAGCAGAAATATCTTCAGGAAGATTTAGCAAGTAATCATACTGTGCTTCCTTAGGAAGATATAATGCACTTTTTTCCGCAAAGTCACTCGCTTCTACAGGCATAACTCGACCACCACGAGATGGACGTCCTTGTAAGATTTCTGCTTCAACCATCTTAAATCTGCTATATGCGTAGCGTAAGAAAATCAGTCCAAGCACTGGCATACAATATTGGTTAGATGTTAATTTTGAACCTGCACGTAACAAATCTGCAGATTCCCATAATTCTAATTCAAGTTTTCTTATATTAATCATTTAGATTTTCCCTCCATTTAAAAGCCAAAGTAATAAAATTAAACTATGTTATTTCACAATATAATTTATAATTAATAAAAATCTTGTTTAAGAGTGTGTATTCCTTTTTTTAAGTTACATATTGTATATCTTCGTTTAAAATTTCTAACAGAGATACCATTATTATATCATACAATCATTCTAATTTTGAAATCCATCAACACTAACATTACATCTCTATCTTCACCAAGAAAAAAGCATAACCTACATACCTGTAAGCTATGCTTATATACTATTTCCCTATACAAAATCTCTTAAACAATTCATCCAATAAATCTTCTTTAGCCTGTTCACCTAAAATCTCTTTTAAGTTCTCCCAGCTATCATATAAATCAGTCACAATCAAGTCTGTAGGAATACCATCCTCCATTGCCTGAATCGCAACATTTAATGACTGTGAAGCTTTCTCTAATAACTGTACCTGTCTTTGGTTCGCAAGTACCTGTGCCTGAGAATTAGTAATAGCACTAAAGTCAAACTCATCTTTAATATGTTGAATGAGTTCATCTATATGATTCTCTTTAGCACTAATATGAATACCTTCTGTATCAATCACACAACCCTTATCAGACTTATTGATTAATACAATTCTATTCAATCCTTCAGTACGTTCTAATAGTTCCTTATCTTCTGCTTCTAGAGGTCTAGAACCATCTAATACAACTAATACTAAATCAGCCTGATCAATCAAAGATAACGACTTCTTAACACCCATATGTTCAATCTTATCTTCTGTTTCTCTAATACCTGCTGTATCAATCATATTTAATACAATATCATTTAAACGAATAGAACCTTCTACTACATCTCTAGTCGTTCCTGCAATATCAGTTACAATTGCTTTATCTTCTTCTAATAATGCATTCAATAAACTAGACTTACCAACATTAGGTTTACCTACAATGACCGTAGAAATACCATCCTTTATTAAATGCATATTTTTAGAACGATCAAGAATATCATCCATCTTCTTTCTTAAAGATACAGAACCAGGTAACAGCTTTTCAGCTGTTAGTTCTTCTATATCTTCATATTCTGGATAATCAATGTTTACTTCAATCTGAGTAATAATCTTAATCAGGTCTTCTTTTAAGTCTTTAATGAAGTTTGTGATATTTCCCTGTATTCCTTTTAATGCGAGTTTAGCTGCCTGATCATTATTAGCTGTAATTAAATCACTAATTGCTTCTGCCTGTGATAAATCAATACGTCCATTTAAGAATGCACGCTTAGAGAATTCTCCATGCTCAGCCATTCTCGCTCCTTTCTTTAAACATAAAGAAAGAACTTTATTCGTAATAAAGACACCACCATGACAGTTGATTTCTACCATTTCTTCACCAGTAAATGTATGTTGTCCACGATAGATAGAAATAAGTACTTCATCTACTTTCTCTTCACCATCTACAATATAACCATAAGAAATAGTCTGAGACTTCTTATTTAGATTACCTGTAAAGAAGCTTTGAACAAAATCAATACACCCTTTACCTGATATACGAATAATAGAAATAGCGGCTTCTAAACGAGATGTCGCAATAGCACAAATAATATCATCATTCATAATCACACCTCCTTAAGTGTTCTTTTCTTATACTTATAGAACCAAATAAAATTAACCAGACCTTTAATAATACCTGAGAAAGAAATAACCCACCAGATACCATTTAAATGGAATGTATTTAAGATTAATAAAATAGCTGGAATACGTCCTAAAGTGAATATAATGCTGGTGATAGAAGGAGGAATTGTTTCTCCTAATCCACTAAAGGCTCCAGAAATCATTAATTCTAGAATCATAAATGTTTCAGATAGACCTACAATACGTAGATAGTTTTCTCCAATTTGAGTTACCATTAAATCATCAGTAAAGAAGCCATAAATCACATGAGGGAAGAAGACCATCAAGCTTGTACATACAATACCCCATAGTATAGAGAATACCAGCATTGTATGATATCCTTTCTCTACACGATCATACTTACCAGCCCCATAGTTCTGACTAATAAAGGCATTAATAGATGTCTGGAATCCAGTCGCCATACACCAAGAAATGTTTTCTACCTGTGTACCTACCTTCTGTGCTGCAACAGCTGCATCTCCAAACTCAGCTACAAATGCAGCGACTACCATTGAACATACAGAAAATAACATACTCTGTAATCCTAATGGAAAACCAATTCTAAGTATATTCTTATAATAAAACTTTGAATAAACCTTCTTCAATGAAATATGTTTAAGTAGTGTATTCTTCTTAAAGTTATGTCTCATAAATAGTAGGAATACAGAAACCTGAGCTAATACTGTGGCAAGTGCTGCACCTACAACACCTAGATCACATACAAAGATAAAGAATGGATCTAAAACAATATTCAATAACAAACCAACACTATTACACTGAAATGGTGTCTGACTATCACCAGAGGCATTTAGAATACCCGTCATAATAATATTTAAGAAGTTGAAGATAATCAAACCACATGTAATACGTAAATAGTTAATAGCCTGATTAATAGTGGCTTGTGATGATAAGCCAAATAATCCAATAAAGAAACTTGAAAATACAACTGTACAGAAAGAGAATAATAGTGCGAATATAATCCCTAACTGAATCGCCGATGAAGCATAATCTGTAGCTGCGTCTTGATTACCTGCACCTAATGAATGTCCTGTTTTAACTTGTCCACCCTGTGTCGCAATCATTGCGAGTCCCTGCGATAACCAGCTAAACATACCTGCTACACCAACTGCCGCAATAGAGGAAGCACCAAGCTTTCCAATCCAAAGCATATCAATCAGTGCATAGGCCATTTCTAGAAATGATGTACCAATAATAGGTAGTGTTAATTTTATAAGAAGAGGGACAATACGTCCTTCTAATAAATTCAATTTTTTCATGCGCATCTCCCTTCCTATCCATTCTATCAAAAGAATGAAAAAAAAAGAAGGCAGAGCCTTCTTTAATCAACATAATAAATTTCTAAGTAACGGTTTTTACCTTCACCGTGTGACTGTGTTGCTAGATGTGGCATTTCCGCAATCACCTGATGAATTACTTTTCTTTCATCAGCTGGTAGAGGATCTAACTTCATATTGATCTTAGAATGTTGTACTTTCTTACCAAAACGTTTAGCCATTGCAGCAACCTTCTGGTATCTCTGTTCTTTATAACCATTGATATCTACAGAGATTTCAATACGCTGTTTGAACTGAGTATTCACAGCACTCTTAGTAATGAAGTTTAATGCTCTTAAAATAACACCATTCTTACCAATCACAACTGAGTTATTACTTGTTTCTACATTACAGTAGATACGATCATCCTGTTTGAAGACAGTAGTCTGTGTTTCGAAACCTAAAGAACTTAATGTTCTTTCCACGAACTGACCTACATATTCTTCAACCATAGATTCACACCATCCAGCAATAACAACTTTCTTACTGAATAATCCCTTATGAACTTCAACAACTTCATAATGGAATTCTTCTGGTGTAATACCTAAGTCCTGACAAGCACAATTTAATGCTTCTTCTTCTGTTTTAGCTTCATAAGTATTCATAATGATTACCTAATTACATTAGTGTCTTTCTGATTTTCTTGCTTTTCAATATACTGAATCTGAATAAATACTGTTCTAACTACAGTAATTAAGTTAGTTGTAATCCAATAGAATGACATAGCTGTTGGCATGATTAAACCAAAGTAGATGATCATTAATGTCATTACGATATTCATAGTCTTCATCTGGTTCTGCTGAGCAGAAGGTTTATACTTCTTGTTTCTCTTCAACATTAAGTTGTTGATTTCGATAGCGAAGAACTGAGATAAAGCCATAACTAAAATAACGGCAATATAAATGAATTTACCACTAGTGATCTGAGATAAAGGTGTTAAACCTAAATTCATACCAAATGCCTGTGATGTATACAAGATTTGGATTCTCTGAACAGCACCATACATTGCGAACATGATAGGTAATGTTAAGAAAGTCCATAATGAACCAAACATAGAAACGTTATTTTTCTTGTATAAGTTCATAATTTCATTCTGCATACGCATCTGACTAGTCTGATCATTCTTACCACGATACTTGTTCTGGATTCTTTCCATTTCTGGCTGAAGCATCTGCATCTTCTGTGTAGAAATAGTAGACTTGATCATAACTGGTAAAATAATCAAGTTGATAAGAATAGTCATTAAGATGACACCCCATAAGACATTACCTGTCCATGAAGTGATTAATAGGATTCCCTTTGCGATAGGAATTGTAAGAATAAAATCAAAAAATCCTGCTTTTAGTGACCATGGTGTTGATTCAGTGATAGCACGGCTTGCTAATAAATGACCGTTCTTGTCAACATTACTTGTACACCCTGTAAAAATGAACACTAAAGCAATCACCGCAAAGATCTTTAAGTACTTCTTTGTACGAGGATCTAATACCATTTTTACTTCTCCATTCTTTTTTTCATTTTTAAATATAGATTTTGAAGAGATTTCTTGTTCTGTTCAAAATCATTCTGAGAATAGGGTTTTCTAACAATCAGAATGTAATCATTATGGTCTTCTTTTGTGAACAATTCATGAACCATCATTCTCACTTGTCTCTTAGTCTTGTTTCTGGCAACGGCATTCCCTATTTTCTTACCGACTGATAAACCAATACGCATATGCTCTAGATCATTAGGATTCCAATATAATACAAACTCTCTATTCGCTACGCTTTTTCTTTTCTTTATAATGGTTTCAAATTCAGTACTTTTCTTTACACGTAATTCTTTTTTCATATTTCTTTTAGAAAAAAAACCACATTAAAGTGGATTTTTTTTAGGCAGATAATACTTTTCTTCCTTTTTTACGACGTCTAGCGATAACTTTACGTCCACCTACAGTTGCCATTCTAGCTCTGAAGCCATGAGTCTTAGCTCTTTTTCTTTTATTTGGCTGATATGTTCTTTTCATTCTTTTTACACCTCCAATATGTAGCTACTTTTTTTATACTACATAACATATGCAGTGTCATTATATGGGAAATACTATTTTAAGTCAATATTATTTATAAGAAATTTTGGCTTATATTCAACAGTTTTTGCTTCTTCACAACTATTTTCCACACTTCATTCCCCATTGGAATTCATTCATTCACATATTGTGTAAAACATTCATTTTTCTTCTATATAACATATTTTTTTATGTGCACAATATTATGAATAACTGGTGAATAGAGGAAATACTGCACATATATTCACAATTTTACGCGTGAAAAGATAATTTTTAAATATTCTCAATATTTGTGAATAAGTGTGAAGAATTCAAAAAATAGCGTTAAGTTCACAATAAAAATGTGAATATCGCGTGAAAAACTATCTGAATAACCTATTAACAACTACTTATTCACTATTTTTTGTGCACATCCATGCTGTGAATAATCAATATTCACTAGTCATTAGTCACATTTTCTTTTATAATGAGGGGTGCAAAGGAAGGTGAATATATGGACAACTTAAAGCAGTTCTGGACAGAAACCCTCAATCGCTATGGAGAAAACAGTGACGATAAGATCGTATTCGACTCAATATTCACCCAGACAGAGGCTAAAGAACTGCAGAACAATGAATTAATTATTACTATAGAATCGGTTTTTAATAAGACCTTTATTGAGGATGCAAGTGAGCAGCTTGCAGAATTCTTCTATGAAGTGTCAGGTATTAAAGCCACTATAAAGGTGATGTCAAACCAGGAATATGACAACATGAATAAGGCAAAGGCTCCTGTAGTAGAAGTTAAGGAAGAAGTAGAAGATTTTGATGATCATTTAAGTGCAGATCTTACTTTTGATAACTTTGTTGTGGGTAATTGTAATAGAATTGCTCAAAATGCAGCACTTGCTGTCGCATTAAAACCTGGTACATATAATCCTTTATTCCTTCATAGTAATTCCGGACTTGGAAAAACACATTTGTTGAATGCGATTGGTAACTATGTGAAAACTAAATTTCCAGGTAAACGTATTCTTTATACAAATGCAGAAGCATTTGTGAATGATTATGTAGAAGCTATTGGCAATAATACGATTGCGACTTTTAATCGTCGTTATCGTAGTGTGGATATATTATTGATTGATGATATCCAGTTTATTGCGAATAAAGAGGGAAGTATGGAGATGTTCTTTAATATCTTCAATACTTTACAACATTCAGGAAAACAGATTGTTATTACGAGTGATAAACCTCCTGTAGAGCTAAAAGGGATGGAAAACCGCCTTGTTTCTCGTTTTAGACAGGGGTTAACAGTAACTATTGATAATCCTGAATTTGAAACAGCTAAAGCAATCTTAAAGAAAAAGATTGAATCACGTATGATTGATTATCCTATTGATGAAGAAGTATTAGATTTTATTGCCTCTCATTTCAATAAGGATGTTAGAGACTTAGAAGGCGCTATTACAACACTTCTATTCTATAAAGTAGTATGTGGACAAAATCTTGATCATATCAGCTTGGATTTTGCATTAGAAGCATTTGATAATCCTGATAACACAACTACAATTACTAAAAAAGAAGCGACTCCAGACACAATTAAGGAAACAGTTGCTTCTTACTACAATCTATCAGTGACTCAGCTAACGAGTAAATCACGTACAAACAATATTATTACGGCAAGACATATTGCGATGTATCTTGTTAGAGAACTCGTTCCTGATATTTCCTATATCCAGATTGGACAGGAATTTGGAGGAAGAGATCATTCCACAATCATGAAAGCTTGTTCTAAAGTTAAGAAGAAGATGAAACAGGATCCTAACTATAAAACAGCGATCAATGATTTAATGGAACGCTTAAGTTAAGCACATATATGCACAAGTTGTGCACCACTCAAATTGAGTTTTATCTTGTAATTCTCAATCAAAACGCAACTTATGCACATTATGCACAGTATTATTATAATTATTCTTTAATTAATAAAATAAATAAAGGAGAAAAAAATGGATTTTAATATTAATAGACTTGTCTTATTAGATGCACTTACTAAGGTTTCTAGAGCCGTTTCTTTAAAGAGTCCTTTACCTATCTTAACTGGTATTAAGTTTGACTTATTAGAAGATGGTTTAGTATTAACTGCATCTGATAGTGATATCAGTATTCAAACTACAATTAATGAAGGTATTATTATCAACCAAACTGGTTCAGTTGTTTTATCTTCTAAGTATATCTTAGAAATTATTCGTAAGATTGATGGTGATACAGTTCATATCCAGGTAGTAGATGGTACTTTAACTCGTATTACGTCTGAAAGTTCTTTATTTGATTTAAATGGTTCTAAGTCTTTTGATTTCCCACGTATTGATTTAAATAAGAATGGTAAACACTTCTCTATGAAGTCTTATGATTTCAAAAAGATTATTGAAAAGACTTTATTCGCAACCAGTGAACAGGAAACTAGACCAGTACTTACTGGTGTGAATTTCAAAGTAGATCAGCATCAACTTGTATGTATTGCGACTGATAGTTATCGTTTAGCTCAGGTAAGCATGCCAATTGAAGATGATATTCAGTTTAATATTGTTATTCCTAAGAAGTCTTTAAATCAGATTATTCACATTATTGAAAAAGATGAAATGATTGATCTTTATGTATCTGATCGTAAAGTATTATTTGTGATTGGTCAGTATCTTGTATTAACTCGTTTAATTGATGGTACTTATCCTAATACATCACGTTTAGTAGAAGATCAGGGTTCTTATACTATGTCTATCAATAGTTCAGCATTACTTGGTGCTATCAGCCGTGCTTCTTTACTATCTGATGAACAGAGTAATATTGTAAAATTAACAATGTCTCCTGATGAGAATGTTCTTTCTTCTTATTCACAGGAAATCGGTTCAGTAGAAGAAAACTTAACAAAAGCATTCTATAAAGGTGAACCAATGACTATCTCATTTAGCGCAAAGTATTTAGCTGATGCGATCCGTTCTATTGGTACAGAAACTATTCAGCTACGCTTTACTGAAAAGATGAGACCTTTCCAGATTACTGGTTTAGATGTAAATGATAACATCCAGGTTGTTCTTCCAGTAAGAACTTACTAGGTAAAATAAAGGGTCTATTCTCTTATTTGGGTAAAATTTGGCTTGTAATTGAAATTTGTAGGAAAATGAAGTTTATCTCTCCCTTGAAAAAAGGGGCCATAAACTTCTTTTTTTTATGTTTTTGTGCTATAATGTAGAAAGCAAATTTAGCGCAAAGGATGTGTGATGAAATGAAAGAAGTCTTAATACATACTGAATATATTACTTTAGGTCAGGCTATGAAATTATGTGGAGAAGCACAAAGTGGCATTGAAGCTAAGATTATGATTCAGGAAGGTCATGTTCTTGTAAATGGAGAAGTAGACCGTAGACGTGGTAAGAAATTAAGAGATGGTGATGTGTTTGAAGTAGATCGTCGCCAGTATGTAATCCATGGAAATCAAAACGCTTAATCTGATTCAATTTCGTAATTATGAAAAGCAGACCTTTCATTTTCATCCACTGGTTAATATTATCATTGGGGATAATGCACAGGGTAAAACGAATATACTTGAAGCTATTTATCTCTTGTCTACTACAAGAAGCTTTAAGTCCCGTATGCTTGATGAATTGATCATGTTTGATCAGTCTTATACACGTGTGTCAGGTCATGTTGTAAATGGTACACGTCCATATGATTTAAAGGTTGTCGTGTCTAAAGAAGGCAAGAAGGCTTTTATTAATGATAAGGCTGTGAGTAAGACAAGTGATTATCTGGGTTATTTTAATGTGATCTTATTTACTCCTCAGGATCTACAGTTGATTAAAGGATCTCCTAAGATGAGACGAACTTTGATAGATACTGAGATTTCTAAGATTTCACCAATTTATATGTTTAACTTGAATAAATATAATAAGTTGATGAAGGAAAGAAATAAGTACTTAAAGATGCTTCATGATGGACATAAGGAACCTGATATGTATCTAGAGGTACTGAGTGAGGAGATGGCAGAATTAGAAGAAGATCTGATTCAAAGACGTATGAAGTTCATAGAGTTGTTGAATGAGATCAGTGGGCAGATGTATGCTTATATTTCTGGTAAAGAAAAGCTTGTTTTGAGATATCATACGCAGTTCAAGGATATTTCAAAAGAGGGTATTCTTGATAAATATAAAAAGAATTATAAGCGAGATATATTCCAAGGGAATACTGTAGATGGTATTCATAAGGATGATTTAAAAATCTTTTTAGATGATAATGATGCGGGTATGTTTGCATCCCAGGGACAGCAGCGATCTATCATCTTATCGATAAAGATTGCGTTAGTAGAAATAGTGAAGATGCAGATAGGTGAGTATCCTGTCTTGTTGTTAGATGATGTATTGAGTGAATTAGATGAAGAGAGAAAGATGAAGCTTTTGAATCTGATTGATCATAAGGTACAGACATTTATTACAACAACGCATTTTGATTTAGGTTGTCATCATTCACTAGATGATGCTTTGGTTTTAAGAATAGAGAAAGGAACGTTGAAGGAGGATAAGTAAATGGAAGAAAAAGTAGAACATTATGATGAATCCGATATTCAAGTCTTAGAAGGGCTAGAAGCCGTAAGAAAGAGACCTGGTATGTATATCGGGACAACGTCTGCAAGAGGTTTACATCATCTTGTATGGGAAATAGTGGATAACTCTATCGATGAAGCACTCGCAGGCTTCTGTAATAAGATCAGAGTTGTATTATTACCAGGTGATGTTGTAAAAGTCATTGATAATGGTCGTGGTATGCCTACTGGTATGAATGTGAAGACAGGTAAGAATACAATTGAAACTATTTTTACTGTATTACATGCCGGTGGTAAATTCGGAGGAGGAGGCTATAAGGTCTCTGGTGGTCTACATGGTGTAGGTGCCTCTGTTGTAAATGCCTTGAGTGAATGGCTAGAAGTTTATGTTCACCGTGAAGGACATATTTACTATCAACGTTTTGAAAATGGTGGAACACCTGTTGGTTCTTTAAAGGTTGTAGGAGATTGTGATCAGGAAGAAACAGGAACAACTGTTATATTTAAAGCTGATCCTGAAATCTTTACTGAAACAACAGTTTATGATTATGGTGTATTAAGTCAGAGATTAAGAGAACTTGCTTTCTTAAATAAAGGCTTAAAGCTTGTATTAGAGGATGAAAGATTAGATCCTGCAAAAGTAGATGAATATCACTATGAAGGTGGTTTAAGAGAGTATGTGGCTTTCTTAAATAAGAATAAGACACCATTACATGATCGTATTATTGATTGTGAAGATACAATGAACGATATTTCCGTGGAAATAGCTATGCAGTACAATGATGGTTATCAGCCAAATATCTATTCATTCTGTAATAATATTAATACACACGAAGGTGGAACACATGAAGAAGGTTTCCGTTTAGCTTTGACACGTGTTATTAATAACTATGCAAAAAGTCATAACTTCTTAAAGGATAAAGATGACTCTTTAAGTGGTGATGACTGTCGTGAAGGTTTAACTGCAATTGTATCAGTTAAGCACCCTGATCCTCAGTATGAAGGACAGACAAAGACTAAATTAGGTAATGCGGAAGTAAGAAAGATAGTTTCTACTATTCTTGCGAATGCATTAGATAAGTTCTTATTAGAAAATCCTGATACTGCGAAGATTATCATGGATAAAGTTACATTGGCTTCTAAGGCAAGAATGGCAGCGAAGCGTGCAAGAGAAATGACTAGAAGAAAGACAGCACTAGACGTCTCTAATCTTCCTGGTAAGCTTGCAGACTGTTCTTCTAAGGATCCAAGTGAATGTGAAATCTTCATCGTCGAAGGGGACTCTGCCGGAGGTAGTGCGAAATCTGGTAGAGATAGAAAGATTCAGGCTATTCTTCCTTTAAGAGGTAAGATCTTGAATGTTGAAAAAGCACGTTTAGAAAGAATTCTTGGTAATGCGGAAATTAGATCTATGATTACCGCATTTGGTACTGGTATTGGTGATGAGTTTGATATCAATAAGTTACGTTATCATAAGATTGTCATCATGACCGATGCCGATGTCGATGGTGGTCATATTAGAATCTTAATGCTTACTTTCTTATATCGTTATTTAAAACCTTTAATTGAGAATGGTTATGTTTATGCTGCTCAGCCACCTCTTTATTTATTAAGACATGGTAAGGATGATCATTATTTATACAGTGATTATGAGTTAGATAAATTAAAAGAAGAACTTGGTCCTAATGCGAAATATACAATTCAGCGTTATAAAGGGCTAGGTGAAATGAATCCAGAACAGCTATGGGAAACAACTATGAATCCTGAAAATCGTGTATTAAATAGAATTCAGTTAGATGATGCAATGCAGGCTGATCAGCTATTTGATATGTTGATGGGTGAACGTGTTGAACCTAGAAGAGATTTCATTAGAGAAAATGCGAAGTATGTAGAAAATCTTGATATTTAAGGAAGGAGATAGTCATGGAACAAAGAGGTATTAAAGATATACAGTTAACAGGTGAAATGAAGAAATCATTCATGGAATATGCGATGAGTGTTATTGTGGCTAGAGCTCTTCCTGATGCGAAAGATGGTTTAAAGCCAGTACAGAGACGTATTATTCATGGTATGAATGAATTAGGCTGTTATAGTGATAAGCCTTATAAGAAGTCTGCCCGTATTGTTGGGGAAGTCATGGGGAAATATCACCCACATGGTGATAGTTCTATTTATGAAGCCCTTGTACGTATGGCACAGGATTTCTCATATAGATATATGTTAGTAGATGGACATGGTAACTTTGGTTCTATTGATGGTGATGGCGCTGCCGCAATGCGTTATACAGAATCAAGAATGTCTAAGATTGCGATGGAAATGGTAAGAGATATCAATAAGGATACTGTTGATTTTGTCCCTAACTATGATGGTGAAGAAAAGGAACCTAATGTACTTCCTTCTCGTATTCCAAACTTATTGATTAATGGGTCTACTGGTATTGCGGTAGGTATGGCAACAAATATTCCTTCACATAACCTAGGTGAAGTGATTGATGCGATTCTTGCGGTTTCTAAGAACCCTGAGATTACAATTACAGAGTTAATGGATAATTATATCCCTGGTCCTGATTTCCCTACAGGCGCTTATATTTTAGGCCGTGGGGCTATTAAGAAAGCCTATGAGACAGGGAATGGTTTGATTGTCATGAGAGCAAAGACTGATATTGAAGATATCGGTAGTAATAAGAAAGCAATCATCGTGACTGAATTACCATATATGGTGAATAAGGCACGTTTAATTGAAAAGATTGCGGCTCATGTCAAAGAAAAGAATATCGATGGTATTACAGAATTAAGAGATGAATCTGACCGTGAAGGTATTCGTATTGTTATTGAGTTAAGAAGAGATGTACAGCCAGAAGTTATTTTAAATCAGTTATACAAGTTAACTGCATTACAGACTACTTTTGGTGTCAACAATATAGCCTTAGTCAATGGTGAACCTAAGACATTGTCTTTAAAAGAAATGATTAATGTTTACTTAGAACATCAGGAAGATGTGATTCGTAGAAGAACATTATTCGATTTAAAGAAGGCAGAAGATCGTGCACATATCTTAGATGGTTTAAAGCGTGCTATTGATCAGATTGATGCGATTATTAATTTAATTAGAAGTTCTCGTACAACTGAAATCATTCAGCAGAGATTAATGGATGAATTTGATATGTCTGAAAGACAGGCAAAGGCTATCCGTGAAATGCAGTTACAGAGACTAGCTGGATTGGAAAGAGAAAAGATTGAGAATGAATTAAATGCATTATTAGAAACAATTGCAGATTTAAAAGATATTCTTGCAAATAAAGAAAGAATTATTGCGATTATTGATCAGGAACTTCTTGAAATCAAAGCAAAGTATGGTGATAAGAGAAGAACTGAAATCATTCAGGGTTCATTTGATATTGAAGATGAAGATTTAATTCCTGAAGAAGATGTAGTTATTTCTCTTACTAATAATGGTTATGTAAAACGTATGCCTATTGATACTTATAAAGCTCAAAATAGAGGTGGTAAAGGTATCAAGGGTATGAGTACAAATAATGATGATGTTGTAGATTCATTAATGAATATGTCTACTCATGATGATTTATTGATCTTTACTAACTTTGGTAAGGTATATCGAATGAAGGGATATAATATTCCTGAATTTGGTAGACAGGCAAAGGGTCTTCCTATTATCAACTTATTGAATATGGATAAGGATGAACAGGTAAAGACTATGATCTCTATTACACCTTCTGAAGTAGATGAATCACATTTCTTATTCTTTGTGACTAAGGATGGTTTAGTAAAGAGAACTGGATTACCTGAATTCGAAAATATCAGACAGTCTGGTAAACTTGCACTTACATTACGTGAAGGTGATGAATTAGTTGATGTTAAGTTAACTAATGGTAAGAGTGAAATTCTTCTTGCAGCAGCGAATGGTAAGGCTATTCGTTTTGATGAAAATGATGTGAGACCAATGGGACGTTCTGCAAGTGGTGTTAAGGGTATGAATGTAGATGATAGTCATATTATTGGTGTGACTACAAATACTGAAGGACAAAATATCTTAATCATTACTGAAAAGGGTTATGGTAAGATGTCACCACTAGAAGAATATCGTTTATCTAAACGTGGTGGTAAAGGTGTTAAGACTGTTAATATTACTGAGAAGAATGGTGAATTAGTCAGCATTAAGGCTGTAGAAGGCAATGAAGACTTAATGATTATTACGAATGAAGGTATTATTATCAGATTACCAATGGAACAGGTAAAGAGTGCTGGAAGAGCTACACAGGGTGTAAGACTTATTAAAGTAGGTGAAGGTGCTTCTGTTTCAAGTATTACAGTAGTAGATAAAGAATCGGAAGAAGAAACGACTGAAGAATAGAAGTTGTCACATGACAACTTCTTTTTTTCATACTATAATTAGTCCTCAAAGAGGGGAGATAAGTATGTTAGATTTACAGGTAGAAATATTTATTTTAGTAGGAATAGGCTATCTTATTTCTAAACTAGGATTGTTTAATAAACAGACTCGTAAACAGGTCACTGATTTAGTATTAAACATTGTATTACCTGTGGCTACTGCCAAGAGTTTCTTAATTAAACTCACACCAAGTATTATGAAGACAACTCTTGTGGTATTTTTAGTATCTATTGGTATACAGGGTCTTTATTTTATTATTAATAAGACAGCTTATAATAATCAGGAAGAAACAAAGAAGATCAACTTACAGTATGCAACTATGGTATCTAATGCGGGTTTTATGGGGATGCCATTTGCGCAGGGGTTATATGGTGATATGGGATTACTTTATGCTTGTATTTATTTAATACCACAAAGAATATTTATGTGGAGTTATGGTTTATCCCATTATACAAAAGCTGATTTTAAGACAATGGTGAAGAAAGTTGCTTTACATCCATGTCTTATTGGGATTTATTTTGGTATAGTATTTATGATCATGTATTCAATAGGGTATACATTACCTTCTTTTGTGACAACAACTATGAGTTCTATAGGAGGATGTAATACCGCATTAAGTATGATTGTGATAGGAAGTATATTAAGTGATGTAGAACCTAGAGAGATATTGGATAAGGAATGTATTTATTATTCTTTTATTCGTTTGATTATGATTCCAGTGATTACTTATCTATGTTTAAGATGGACATCACTTGATCATATCGGTATTGGTGTATCAGTAGTATTGGCCGCAATGCCTGCACCAAGTACCTGTGCAATGCTGGCAAATAAGTATGATAAGAACCCAGAATTCGCTTCTAAGCTTATTTTTGTATCTACTTCGTTTTCTTTAGTCACATTGCCGTTTATTTCTTTCATCATAACTTTATAAATAGTGAATTATGGTATATAATGACAATAATCTATGAACAAGGAGATTGTATATGATTGATATCGCAAGATTAAGAGAAGATCCTGAAGCTGTTAGGGAGAATATTAAAAAGAAGTTTCAAGATCATAAGCTTCCTTTAGTTGATGAAGCATTAGAGTTAGACAAACAGTATAGAGCTGCTATCACAAGAGCATCTGAACTTCGTAGTATGAGAAATAAATTGTCTAAAGAAATTGGACAGTTCATGCGTGAAGGTAAGAAAGAAGCAGCTGCTGAAAATAAGAAGAAAGTTGGAGAAATGGCTGAAGAATTAAAGTCATTAGAAGAAGTTGAAAAAGAATCTGGAGATAAATTAAGAGAAGTCATGATGAAGATTCCTAACTTCTTAGATCCTACTGTACCAATCGGTAAAGATGACAGCGAAAACGTAGAAATTACTAAGTATGGTGATCCAGTAGTACCTGATTATGAAGTTCCATATCATACAGATATTATGGAATCTTTTGATGGTATTGATCTAGATGCAGCAGGTAGAGTTGCAGGTAATGGTTTCTATTATTTAATGGGTGATATTGCGAGATTACATTCTGCAGTATTAGCTTATGCAAGAGACTTCATGATCAACCGTGGATTCACTTATTGTGTACCACCATATATGATTAGAAGTAATGTTGTTACTGGTGTTATGTCATTTGAAGAAATGGATGCCATGATGTATAAGATTGAAGGAGAAGACTTATACTTAATTGGTACTTCTGAACATTCAATGATTGGTAAGTTCATTGGTGAATTATTAGATGAAGACAAATTACCATATACTTATACTTCATATTCACCATGTTTCAGAAAAGAAAAGGGTGCTCATGGTATTGAAGAACGTGGTGTTTATAGAATTCATCAGTTCGAAAAACAGGAAATGATCGTTGTATGTAAACCAGAAGAATCTAAGATGTGGTTTGAAAAGCTATGGAATAATACTGTAGATTTATTTAGATCTTTAGATATTCCAGTAAGAACACTTGAATGTTGTTCTGGTGACTTAGCAGACTTAAAGTCTAAGTCATTAGACGTTGAAGCTTGGTCTCCAAGACAGAAGAAGTATTTCGAAGTAGGAAGCTGTTCTAACTTAACTGATGCACAGGCTAGAAGATTAAATATCAGAATCAATGGTAAAGATGGTAAGTATTATGCACATACTTTAAATAATACTGTTGTTGCACCACCTAGAATGTTGATTGCATTCTTAGAAAATAACTTAAATGAAGATGGTACTGTTTCTATTCCAGAAGCATTAAGACCATACATGGGTGGTACTGAAAAACTAGTTCCTAAAAAATAATGTGAAAGGAGATGTAAAATCTCCTTTTTCTTGCATTTTATAATAATTATGTTATAATCAATTTTGCCATTACAATAAACATGTCTGAACCATGTCAGGACCGGAAGGTAGCAGCATTAAGGGCCTCTGTTTGTGTGTAATGGCACTTTTTTTATATAAAAAGGAGTCATAGTATGAGCGATGAAGAATATATGGCTGAAGCATTAAAAGAAGCAGAAATCGCAATGAGTGAAGATGAAGTACCTATTGGATGCATTATTGTCTATGAAGGACAAATCATTGCACGTACACATAATCAAAAGGAAACCTTAAAGAAGGCTACAGGACATGCTGAAATATTAGCTATTAATCAAGCAAGTGAGTATCTTGATTTATGGCATTTAGATGGCTGTACAATGTATGTAACATTAGAACCATGTATGATGTGTACAGGGGCTATTATACAAAGTCGTATGAGTCGTTTAGTAATAGGTGCAAATGTGAGTAAATGGCCTGGATATATTAAGTTAATAGAGAATAATCCTGTAAATCATCATCCTGATGTACAACAGGGGATTTTAAAGGAACAGTGTGCTACAATAGTATCAGAGTTCTTTAAACGTAAAAGGAGGAAGTAAACTATGGATTCTTATTATAGTAATAAGATGAGTTATGGTGAGTTCTTTGGTTCAATCATGAAATGGATGACTGTCGCATTAGGAATCACTACAATCACTTCATTTCTATTCTCATTCTTACATCTTGAACTGATATTGGGTGCGTCTTATTTCATCTTTATGATTGTATGTTCGATTATAGAAATAGGATTAGTAATAATGCTTAGTAAAACAATCAAAGATATGGCTATAGAGAAGGCTAAGACATATTATGTTGCTTATTCAGTAATTAATGGGATTGTGCTTTCTATGTGGTTGAATTATGTTGTACCAGGTGTAGCTGTACTTGCCTTTGCGGTGACAGCTGTTTATTTCGGCTTACTTTATACAGTGACACAACATACTAATAATAATTTCATCGGCGTAGGAAAAGTCTGTTTAATGGCTTTACCAGTTCTTATGATTGCGTATATCTTATTGATCTTTATTTCGGCGCCAGGTCTTTATTATCTAGTGGTATTCCTTGATCTTGCGGTCTTTACTGGACTTACTCTTTATGATTTTAAGCATATCGAATATGCTTATGAAGTTGCACCTCAGGAAGCATTACAAGGTGTGGCATTGCTTTGTGCATTACAGCTCTATATGGATTTCATCAACATTTTTATTGATATATTGATGTTAGTAAGTGATAATAATTAAGGTGCTAAGGCACCTTTTTTTATGTATAATAAGGAAAGGAGTTGATGACTATGGCATATAAATCATTATATAGAACATACCGTCCACAGACATTTAAGGATGTTGCAGGACAGGAAGCAATTATTACTACATTAAAGCATGCAATAGATGAAAAGAAGATTGCGCATGCATATTTATTTTGTGGTCCACGTGGAACAGGGAAGACAACTGTCGCAAAGTTATTAGCTAAGGCAGTTAATTGTACAGGTGATCCTAAACCATGTGGTGAATGTGAGAATTGTAAACAAATTGAAAATGGAACACATCCAGATGTTATTGAAATAGATGCTGCCAGCAATAATGGGGTAGAAGAAGTAAGAAGTCTGATTGATAAGGTGAAATATGCACCGACACAAGGACAATATAAAGTCTATATCATCGATGAAGTACATATGATGTCACCTGGAGCTTTTAATGCACTATTAAAGACATTAGAAGAACCACCTGCACATGTCATCTTTATTCTTGCGACGACAGAACCACATAAGATCTTACCTACTATTATTTCTAGATGTCAGAGATTTGATTTTACACGACTTACTGACCAGGAAATGGTACAAAGAATGCAGTATGTCTTAAAAGAGGAAGGTAAGACATATGATGATGGATCCTTAGAATTAATTGCTAGACTTGCGAATGGTGGGATGAGAGATGCATTATCTATCCTTGAACAATGTCTTGCCTATAATGATGATCATTTAAACATTAATGATATTCATACTATTTATGGTATTGTATCCATGGATGATAAGACAAACTTATTAAAGGTTTTATTATCTAAGAACATGTCTGAATCTTTAAAAATATTAGATAAGATGGATAAGAGTGGTATCGATATTAAGAGATTAACGTTTGATTTGATTGATATATTAAAAGACATAGTTGTTTATAGGAACACAAAAGATACTTCTATTATGTCAGTCATGACACAAAAAGACTTAGAAAACATTGTGCCTTATATTTCAAGTGATGAATGTTTTAACTTTATTGATATATTGATGGATGCAAGTGAGAAGTATATTAGAGCGACTGATCCACATATTTATTTTGAACTCGCATTATTAAGATTATGTAATCAAGAACATGCACCAAGTCAGAAGATTGAATATACACCTGTCAAAGATGAACCAGTCAAACAAGAACCTGTAAAGGTAGAAGAAAAAGTAGAACCAATCGAAGAAATTATAGAAGAACCTGTCTTTGAACCAATTGAAGAAGAGATTGAAGAACCAACTATTGAAAAGAAGGCTGAACAACCAGTACCTCAATTCAATTATGAAAAGAAAGAAGAACCAGAAACATATGCATCAGATGATAATATCGAAGTAGATCAAAGTGATATATTAAATATTCTTGTACAGGCAGATCGTAAGATCTTAAATGAAGTACAGGAGAAGTGGCCAGTGATTAGACGTTATATGGCTAATATGAATACAGCTAAAGCAGCAAGTATGTTATCACAGGGACATCCTGTAGCTGCTTGTAGAGATGGTTTAATTATTGAGTTTGAATTAATGCCTGATGTGAATGCCGCAAACTATTACAAGAACTATAAACAGTTATCATCTTTAATTAAGGATGTATTAGGACATGAATATAAATTCATTGGTATGCAGCATGATGCATGGTTAGAGATGAGACAACATTATATTCAGCTTGCAAGAAGCAAACAGCTTCCTCAGGCGAGACCAATCACATTAAAACATATTGATGGATATGATTTAAAAAGAGTCGATTTGAATGATGCACAGAAGTATGCTTTAGATATGTTTGGCGAAGATATTGTAGAATTTAAGGAGGATTAAAAATGGATTTCAATTCGCTTTTAGAAACCGCAAAGAAAATGGGTGAAACAGCCTCAAACCAACAAAAAGAATTAGAAAACAAGAGTTTTGATTTCTCTTGTCAGAATAATTTGATTACAGGTAAAATCAATGGTAAGTATCAGATTACTGAATTACATATCAGTCAGGATTTGATGGATGATAAAGATATGTTAGAAGACTTGATGATGATTGCGATTAATCAGGGAATCAGTCAGGTAGAAAAGGAGAAAGAAGAAAATATGAAATCCCTCACTGGTGGATTAGATTTATCTTCTTTTATGTAATATGGAATATCCAAAGAGTTTTGAAGAGTTAATGACATGTTTTAAAATGTTGCCAGGTATTGGAAATAAAGGTGCTGAAAGAATGGCTTATGCGATTTATGATATGTCAGAAGAAGATGTAAAAAGATTCTCACAGGCACTCACTTCATTTAAAGAAAATGTTCATACTTGTCCTATATGTGGTAATTTAAGTGAAGGTGATAAGTGTGAGATATGTGCTGATCACGAAAGAGATCAATCTACAATATGTGTTGTAGAATCTCCTAAGGATGTCTTTGCGATGGAAAAGATGAAAGAGTACCATGGGTTATATCATGTATTAGGTGGTACAATTTCTATTATGGATGGCAAGACTATGGATGATTTGAATATCATGAGTTTATTTGATCGTATTACTCCTGATACAAAAGAAGTGATTATTGCGACAAATGCGACAAGAGAAGGGGAAACAACTGCACTCTTCCTTGCAAAGCTATTAGATAAAAAAGGTGTTAATACAACGCGTATTGCGCATGGTTTACCAATTGGAAGTTCTCTTGACTATGCAGATGAACTCACATTATTAAAATCATTTGAGGGTAGAAAGAAGGTTTAAGCAAGAGGGCTATAATGTATTTTTATAGCCCTTTTATATTGAGGATAAAACAATGAAAGCTTATATTAAAGTAAAAAAGGATCGTAATTCTGGACTTATAGTAGGGCATAGTCTTGAAATGCAGAAAGCTATGAATGGTTTCAATGAATTAGCATGTGAAATTGAACCTTACTATTCACTTAATGATATTTATGATCAGATTACAAGAGAAGATATCGTGGTAGATTATCTAGTTCAGTGTGAAAATGTATTTAGGAAGTTTGGCATCACACATCCTCATGTAGATAATTATCCAGAATGTCTAAAAGATTTTCTTGGAAGAAAAATATGGAAAGATACAATCAATTCTATTTCTTCAGACGAAAGGAAATGGTCAGCAGGCTGGTTTGTGAAACCAGTTGATAGTAAAGTATTTACTGGTAAAGTGATATCAAGTATTAAGGATTTAATAGGCTGTGGGGCTTATAATGATAATCTTGAAGTTCTCTGTAGTGAAGCTGTTGAGTTCATGCGTGAGTGGCGCTGCTTTGTATATTATGATGAAATTATAGATGTGCGTCCTTATAAAGGTGATTGGCATTATAACTATAATCCTGATGTACTTGACCAGATCATGAATCAATTTACACAATGGGATGAAAGACCTATGGCATGTTCTATTGATATAGGTGTTACTAAAGATGGAAGAACCTTATTAATAGAATGTAATGATGCCTATTCTTTAGGGGCATATGGATTAGAAGACTATAAATATGCAAAACTGTTATCAGCAAGATGGTCACAGTTATTAAATAGAGAAGATGTCTTTGATTATCGAAAGTATAGAGAAGGTAATGAATAACCTTCTTTTTAATTATGGAAAAAACATTGTAAATCACATATAATATTAATGTTTGAAGGAGCGTATGATATGAGTTTATTTATTACTTTTGAAGGTGGAGAAGGCAGTGGTAAAACGACTATTGCAAAGATGTTACATAAACAGTTTATTGAAGAAGGATATAATATCACTTTTAGTAGAGAACCTGGTGGTGTAGATATTGCAGAACAGATCAGAGATGTGATTACTGATGTCAATAATACAAAGATGGATGCAAGAACCGAAGCTTTACTTTATGCAGCAAGCAGAAGACAGCATCTAGTAGAAAAAGTACTTCCTGTATTAAAGGAAGATGGTATTGTGATATGCGATCGTTTTATTGATAGTTCTTTAGTTTATCAGGGAATTGGAAGAGGTATTGGCGTAGATAATATCTACAACATGAATCTTTTTGCGACAGATGGTATTCTTCCTGATTTAACTATTTTCTTTGATGTAAAACCTGAAGTTGCTTTAAAGCGTATTACAGGAGATAGAGAAGTCAATAGATTAGATTTGGAATCATTGGATTTTCATCATAAAGTGTATGAAGGTTATCAAATGATCTGTGATAAGTTCCCAGATAGAATTGTGAAGGTAGATGCCTCTTTACCAGTTGAAGAAGTATATCGTCAGGTTTATGAAATCGTAAAGGATAGACTATGAAAGAATTCTTAAAAGAAACACAACCTATCTTCTATCGTATCTTAGAAAAGAGTTTTAAAGAGAATAAAAAGACTCATGCATTTCTTCTAGTAGGGGATCATACAGATGATATTGCGACATTTATTGCCCAGTCTTATATATGCCATGAAGATACACTAGCATGTGAAACTTGTGATGACTGTATACGAATTAAAGAAGGTCTTTATCCTGATATGATTGTATGTGATGGTAAAGAGGCTTCTATTAAGAAATCTGATATTGATCATATTCAGGAAGAGTTTGTGAAATCAAGTGTAGAGAATAATGGAAAAGTATATATTCTCAAAAATATTGATAATGCGACAACTCAGGCAATGAATAGCTTATTAAAGTTCTTGGAAGAACCTGTAGAAGAAGTATATGCAATCCTTACAACAAAGAATATTAACAAAGTACTACCTACTATTCAATCTAGATGTCAGGTGATTAAATTGCTTCCTGAATCTAAGCATTCTTTAGAATTAAAACTAAAGAATGAAGGGGTAGATGAAGAAGATTCTATGGTTCTTCCTCATCTGTTTGATTCAATTGAAGAATGTAATGAGTATAAGGATAGTGAGTTATATTTTGATGTTAAGAATTATGTATTCTACTTTATTGAAGATTTATATATGAAACCATCGGATTTATTAATCAATTTGCAGATTAATCTAGGTAAGAAGTATAAGAAGAATAAAGAAGCCTATGCATTATTCTTAAATCTTCTGGTGTTAGGTATGAGAGATATGTTTCACGTGAAACATTCCATACCTGTATTATTTGTGAAACATAAAGATTTCTTTGAGAAGATGCCAGAAGATGGTAAAATATTACAGAAAATAGAAATCATATTAGAATATGCTGAAAGACTCAACAATAATGTCAATCTTGCATTATTACTAGATGGTATGGTATATAAAGTATTGAAGGGAGTTTGATGAAATGGATAGATTAGCGGCTGTTAGATTTAATAGCGCTGGTAAATATTATTACTTCTCTACAGACTTAGATGTCAAAAAAGGAGATAAAGTAGTAGTAGAAACTGTAAGAGGGCTAGAAATGGGAGAAATCATTTCGGATCTTACAGACTTATCAGAATTTAAATTAGATAACGAATTAAAAAGAATTAAACGTGTTGCGAATAGAGCAGACATTGAAGTATATAATATCAATAAAATCAAGGCACAAAAATCATTTGAAATCTGTAAAGAAATCATTGCGGAAACAAACCTTGACATGCATTTAATCAATTGTGAATATACATTAGATGCTTCTAAGGTGATCTTTATGTATACATCTGATGAACGTGTAGACTTCAGAGATTTATTAAAGAAACTTGCAAGTGTTTTTAAATGTCGTATTGAATTAAGACAGGTAGGACCTAGAGATAAAGCTAAAATTGTAGGTGGTATTGGAAATTGTGGCTTACCACTATGCTGTAACTCATTCTTAGGTGAGTTTGATGGTGTATCTATCAATATGGCTAAGAATCAGTTACTTGCGATTAATATTGACAAGATTTCAGGTGTATGTGGTCGTTTATTATGCTGTTTAAAGTATGAAGATGAGGCCTATAAGGAAGTTAAAAAGAAATTCCCTAAGATTGGTTCATTTATTCGTTATGATGATAAACAGTGTAAGGTTGTTGGTTTAAACGTTATTTCTGATTTAGTGAAGATTGATTGTGAAGGAAGTATTTTATTTATTCCTCTATCTGATATCGATAAGAAACCAGCTCCTAAAAAGGAAAGACGTATCTTAGAAGAACTAGCACCTAAAAAAGAAAAGAAACACGATAAATCAAAACAAAAGAAGCCAAGACAACAGCATAAACCAAAACAGAATAATCAGAAGCCAAGAAATATCAAAGGTAATAATCCAAAAGGAAAGAAAGATGAACGAAGAAATTAATCATCTCCTTGGTTATAATGATATGAAAATCATCCAGAGAAGAGATATGTTTACCTTTTCTCTGGATACTGTTTTATTGGCAAACTTTTGTGCAATCACAAAGGATATGAAGTCAATTGTAGATTTTGGGACAAATAATGCAGCCATTCCATTAATCTTGACACAACGAACTCATAAGAAGATTATTGGAGTTGAAATTCAAAAGGAAGCTGTAGAGATTGCAGAAAGAAACGTAAAATTAAATCATGTAGAAAATCAGGTAGAAATTATTCACGATGATATCAAAGAGTATGTGAAGTATGCACCACGTACTAAGGCAATTGTATGTAACCCACCATTTTTTAAATTAGGTGAGAAGTCCCATGTTAACGAGAGTCCTTATGTCACTATTGCACGTCATGAAATCAAAATAGATCTAGAAGGAATTATTGCATCAGCTGCAAAGATTCTAGATCAAAATGGTCGTTTCTCAATGGTCTATCGTCCAGATCGTTTTATTGAAACAATTGAATTATTTAAAAAATATAGAATAGAACCTAAACGTATCCGTTTTGTCTATCCAAAAGAAGGAAAAGAATGTAATACATTTTTGATCGAAGGTGCTTTCTTAGGCAAAACAGGATTAAAGATTGAACCTCCATTATATACACATAATGAAGATGGAAGCTATTCAGATGAAGTTAAACAGTTAGTAGGTGAGATGAATGTTAAATAGACAAAAGAGTTTTGAAAATGGAAAAGCGACACTTTACCTTGTACCAACACCTATTGGTAATTTAAGTGAAATGACACCAAGATGTATTGATGTTATGAAGAGTGTAAACTATATTGCAGCAGAAGATACACGTAATACAGTGAAACTATTAAATCACTTTAATATAGAAGCTAAGCTTATTTCTCATCATGAACATAATCTGCATGTTGCAATCCCTAAACTTTTATCATTATTAGAAGAAGGGGAGTCAGTTGCATTAGTAAGTGATGCAGGTTATCCTGCAATTAGTGATCCAGGGTATGAAATGGTTCTTGCAACTATTGATGCAGGCTATAATGTCGTTCCTTTATCAGGATGTAATGCTTGTTTAGATGCTTTAGTTGTCTCTGCTATTGCACCACAGCCATTCATGTTCTATGGCTTCTTAAGTCATACAAATAAAAATAAGACAAAAGAATTAGAAAAATTAAAAAATATCACTTATACAATCGTATTCTATGAAGCCCCACATAGAATCAAGGCAACATTAGAATGTATGATGAAAGTATTAGGTGATAGAAGAATAGCGTTATGTAGAGAAATCACTAAGAAACATGAAGAAATTCTAAGAGGTACTATTTCTGAAGTATTAGAAGTAGTAGATGAATTAAAGGGTGAAATGGTTATTGTAGTTGAAGGTGGTGCTGAATTAACTGAAGAAGAGACCTTTGACCAGACAATTACAGAACATGTTGATGAGTTTGTAGAAAAAGGCATGTCTAAAAAAGATGCTATTAAAGAAGTCGCAAAAATTCGCAAATTAAATAAGAATCTTGTGTATGAAGAATATCATAAAAAGTAAAAGGGTAATGTTTCACGTGAAACATTACCCTTTTTGCTTGGAAGACCTTATATTTCTAGTTAATAACTATAAATACAAGAAGAAAAAAGTAAAGTCATTTTTAAAAATGACAATGACAGTTTAACATAAGGTAAATTTTAATTCAAATGTATATCTGAGAAAATTGTCAATGAATTAAACTTAAAATATAAATGATATTAAAAGGACAGTCAGAAGTGACTGCATAAGACCAAATAAGTAATTGATAAGTAAATGCAATTGTAAGAGATAAAATGATCATCTTAATATAATCTAGATTGAGTTTTCTTGAATAGTACCAATCAAATAGTAAGAATAGAAAGAGCTAAAAATATGATATAGAAAATTTAAAATTTTTCATAAGAGTCCTCCTGAATGAAATAGTATATTTGTTTCTTATATATGTTAAGCAAATGTAAAAATAAAATAAAAAAACTGTGTTTGCACACAGTTTCAAATCAATCTTTCGTATGCTTCTCTTTCTTCGTTGTTTTTTAAACGAATAGTACCACAAAGTTTAAATCCATTCTTTGATATAAATTCTCTCATTGGTTTATTATTCTTTTCAATATCTAAACGAATAGAAGGAGTACCACTCTGTTTACAGATGTTGACTGCATAATCCAATAATTTTTTTGCATAGCCATTTCCTTTATGATTATTATCAATCGCAAAACGATGAATAATACCGTAGTGCCTAGTATCAGTAAGCCAGTGGCCATTGTAGATTCTTACATAGTTTGGATCTATTCCTATAATAAAATGCATTGTGCCATATATATGGGAATGTTTAGAAAGAACATAACTGTTACCTGATATAATATCGTCTAGTATTGTGCTAATGTCAGGATATCCTTTTTGCCATTGGTTAATATCATTATCTTTAAAATATTCTTTTGCTTGATTAATAAGATCCATCACACGACTTAGATCTTTAATTTCTGATGCGCGTACATTCATATCAATCACCTCATTTAAAATTGTACTAGAAATCATTTGAAATATCAAATGGTTGTATTTTGATTGCTGAAATGGTTAAATAGTGTCAAAGGGGGATACTATGATTTATCGTACAGTTAATATTTTAGTCTTTATTATTTCTGTCTTATTAGCTATGTATGGCTTGCAGGCTTTTGACTTCGAACGCTTCTTGAGAAAGGGTAGAATCAGCCAGTTTTATGTCTTCTATATAATCGCGAGTGTGGCGCTCGGATACTTATTTGCACAATTTATACTTAATTTTGGTACGTTAAGTTTTTATTGATTTAAAGCCAATATTTTTTAATTAATTGACTTGAATAATATGGATAAAATGATAAAATAGAAATGCTTACAAGGAGGAAAAAGGTATGAGCTTATCAAAAGAAATTGGTATTGACCTTGGTACTGCAAATATCCTTATCTATGCTAAAGGAGAAGGAATTGTAGTAAATGAACCAAGTGTTGTTACTATTAATGTAGAAACAAATAGACCTGTTGCTGTTGGTGAAGAAGCAAGAGAAATGCTTGGAAAGACTCCTGGAAAATTAAAAGCAATCCGTCCATTAAAGGATGGTGTTATTGCTGATTTCCAGACTACTGAAATCTTACTAACACACTTTATCAATAAACTAAATTTAAAAGGAATTTTTGCTAGACCAACAATCTTAATTTGTTGCCCATCTAACATCACTTCAATCGAAAAGAGTGCCATCCAGGATGTTGCTTTAAGATGTGGTGCTAAGAAGGTATATATCGAAGAAGAACCAAAAGTAGCTGCTATTGGTGCTGGTCTTGATATTTCTAAACCATCTGGAAACATGGTTATCGATATCGGTGGTGGAACTACAGACGTTGCTGTACTTTCATTAGGTGATATCGTTACATCTCAGTCATTAAAGATTGCTGGTGACAAGATGGATCAGGAAATCATTAAATACGTAAAAGATAAATATAAGTTATTAATTGGTGATGCTACAGCTGAAGAAGTTAAGAAACAGATTGGTTGTGCATTCCAGCCTAACGAAGAAACAGTTATGGATGTTCGTGGTAGAGACTTAGTGACTGGTCTTCCAAAGACTATCCAGATGAATGAAACTGAAACAGTTTCTGCTTTAGAAGAAGTTTGTGAAACAATCTTAATTGCTGCTAAGCAGGTTCTTGAACAGACACCACCTGAATTATCTGCAGATATCGTAAATAAGGGTATCTTCTTAACTGGTGGAGGAGCTTTATTAAAGAATTTAGACAAGTTCCTTGAACAGGGATTAAAGGTTCCTGTATTCGTAGCTGATACACCACTTGATTGTGTTGCTGAAGGCTGCGGTGTCATGTTAGAAAACACTACATACTTACAGTAAGAGATAGCGTTCGCGCTATCTTTTTTTTGGAGGAAATAATGAAAGCGATATTTTTTGATATTGATGGTACTATCTACCATCCAAAGATTGGTATTAGTCAGAATACGATTGATGAAATTCATAGAGTACAGAAATTAGGCCATAAATGCTTTATAGCAAGTGGTAGACCAACTGGATTTATTTCTAAAGAAGTGAAATCCATTGGTTTTGATGGCTTTGTATTAGCTAATGGAGCACATATTGTGACTGAAGGAAAAACAATAGATTCTTTAACATTACCTTATGAAGAAACAAAGAAACTTATTGAATATGTGGAATCACAAGGTTATGAATATATACTTCTTACAACTGATCGTTGTTATTTAAAGAAGGAGTCACCACATATGTATGAATTCTATGCTTGGTGTAATATTGATATGGATTCTTTATGCAACGATTATGATTTAGATGAAGTACTAAAGAAAACAATTAAATTAGAAATCAGATATAATAAAAAAGAAGACAGCATAGGACTTATTGAAAGACTAGGGGCTTTCTTCTATGAAAAACATGATGATAGCTTAAACGTTGAAGTATCTAATATAGATACTTCTAAAGGTCACGGTATTGAAACAATGTTGAACTATTATGGCTTAGATGTTGATGATAGCTATTGTTTTGGTGATGGAGCCAATGACTTAGAAATGTTTAAAACAGTAGGTCATCCAATCGCTATGAAGAATGCAATTCCAATGATTTATCATCATGCATCAATCATCTGTGAAGATGTATTGCATGATGGTGTGGCAAAAGAATTAAAGAGACTCTTTTAACTTCTGTATAAAAACAGAAGTTTTTTTGTGTCTTCTATGAATGAATCATTGGCTTTTTGAATATGTTAAGTGTTGATTATGAGACTCAACACAGTAGAAATACTGTTTTAATGTTATAGCTTTTTCTCATTTTACTATTTTTGTTGAATAAAAATAATAAAAATAATACAATGATATTGGAGGTGATAAACATGAACTTTGTCTGGAATACAAACGAACTGAATGCATCTGTCGTCTCCATTTATGAAACAAATATTACATTGAATACGACAGCATGCATGCATTTTGAAAATGTGAATTATGTTCTATTAGGTATTGATTATGACAATCATTGTATCGGTATCAAACCCGTGGGAAAGCAAGCCATCAATGACGGAATCTATCCACAGGACCAGCTTCATAAGATATCAAGAGGTAAGTCCTATGGAAGAATCACAAATAAACCATTTATTAAAGAACTTGCTGATTTGATTCCTCTCGATTTCAATGAAAAGAATGTTTATAAGTTTAAAGGAACATATGACATTGTTCATGAAGTTCTCATTGTTGACTACAAGGAGGGAAAGCTAAATGGATAGTTTGGTAGTGTGGTCAGGTGTTATGATTGCGTGTATTGTGGTAGAAATACTCACGGTATCACTAGTAAGTGTCTGGTTTGTGATTGGTGCTTTTGCGGCATTGATTGCCTGCTTATTAAATGTATCAGTTCCAATACAGGTCGCTATATTTCTAGTAGTATCTGTTATATGCGCAATAGTGGCACGCCCTATGGCTGTAAAAAGTCTGAAAGGCAACATAATACATACGAATAATGATGCACTTATAGGATCTCATGCTCTCGTTATTAAGAGAATTGATGCAGATCATATGGGTGAAGTAAGAATTAAGAATCAGATTTGGTCAGCATCTTCACTTCATAATTTGACTTTAGAAGAAGGAGAATATGGAGAAGTTGTCGCAATTGAAGGTGCACATCTAGTTGTAAAAAAGGAGGGTAACTAGTATGTTAGGATTTATTTTAATGATTTTATTAATCGCAATTGTTGTTATTCTTATTTTCAGTACAGTAAAGATCGTTCCACAGTCATATGCTTATGTAGTAGAAAGAATCGGTGCATATGACCGTACATTGAATGTAGGTTTACATATTCTTATTCCTTTAATTGATCGTGTATCTAATCGTGTATCATTAAAGGAACAGGTTATGGACTTCGCTCCACAACCAGTTATTACTAAAGATAATGTTACAATGCAGATTGATACAGTTGTCTATTTCTCTATCACAGATCCTAAGTTATTTACTTATGGTGTAGTAAGACCAATTAATGCGATTGAAACATTAACTGCAACTACATTAAGAAATATTATTGGTGAACTTGAATTAGATGACACATTAACATCAAGAGATATCATTAACTCTAAGATGAGATCTATTCTTGATGATGCTACTGATCCATGGGGTATCAAAGTAACTAGAGTAGAAGTTAAAAACATTCTTCCTCCAAGAGATATTCAGGAAGCAATGGAAAAACAGATGCGTGCAGAACGTGAAAGACGTGAAGCTATCTTAGTTGCTGAAGGTAAAAAACAGGCTGCTATCTTAAATGCAGAAGGGGATAAGGAATCTCTTGTATTACGTGCAACAGCTGAAAAAGAAGCACAGATTGCGAAGGCTGAAGGTCAGGCTGAAGCATTAAGACTTGTTTATGAAGCACAAGCTAAAGCTATTCAGTATATTAATGAAGCAAATCCTGAATCAGCTTATATCCAGTTAGAAGGATTAAAAGCATTAAAGAACTTAGCTGATGGACAAGCTACAAAGATTATTGTACCTAATGACTTAGCAGGATTAGCTGGTACACTTACAACTTTATCAGAATCACTTAAGGATCCTAAAAAGCCTGAGTAACAACAGTCAGAAGACAGATACTGTCTTCTGATTTTTTTGTATCTAAAAAGCCGTGCGTGTTGCACGGCTTGTATAATCATTTGAAGATATCCTTTATCTTACTACCAACAGGTTTATAATTAAGCAATTTCTTGATTTCTTCCTTGTCTAAGTATTCTTCAATATAACCACAATTCTCACAAATATAGAAAGTCTTCTTTGCGGTATTTCCCTCTTTGAATATAGCGAAAACTTGCGAAGGCTTATTAATATGATTCGTTATTTGAGAAATATTACCACCACCATTTTCATGGAGCTGATCTTTAATAATAATAATTTTATCATGATTACATTTTGGGCAGATTCCAGTCTTTTTCATAGTGAGTTCTCCCTATACCGTTACAATAGTTGTATATTCTTTATAATGTTTTAATACATCAGGATCAATTTCATTATCGGTAATGACTGCATCAAAATTAAAGAGATCATAGAAGATATAAAAGTCAGAACGATTAAACTTAGTAGAATCTACAAGTAAATATCTATTCTTCGCATTATCTAAAGGTATACCCTGTGATTCTCCTTCTTCTAATGAATAAGTTGTAATACCACTATTAAAGATACCGTTACATCCGATAAAGGCTTTTGTATATCTTAGTTTACTTAATACCATATTAGTGATAGGACCTACAAAGGTATTTGTATTACTACGATATTCTCCACCTGTTAACATTACATCAGTAGGAGTATGACCACTCAAGATATTAAATACTGCAAGAGAATTCGTAACTACTCTAATATTACGTCCACATAACTGCTCAGCTAATAACTGAATAGTAGTACCAGGACCTAAGAATATAGTTTCTCCTTCTTGAATAAGACTTGCTGCTTTATGCGCAATTCTTGTTTTTTCTTCTATCTGTACAGAAGACTTCTCTAAATGAGAACGTTCATGATCCATACTAAAAGATAAACTCTGTGCACCACCATGTACTCTTAATAACTTGCCAGACTTCTCTAATTCATCTAAATCTCTTCTTGCGGTCATATCAGAGATTTCTAATTGTTCCATAATTTCATTGATAGAAATAATACCTTTTTGATTGACCATCTGTGTAATTCTTACAAGACGTTCCTTCTTTAACATGTTTTCACTCTCCTTGTCAGTGTCAGTATACCATTTGATGTGTTTGAAATCAACATCAAGCAAACAAAATCGAACAAATATAACGTAATTAATGTCAATAATTATCATTTATGTTTAAAAATGTTTAATTTATTGTTTAATATTGTTTGATTCTGTTGACAAATGATATGTATACGATTACAATGTACTTGTAAACGAAAGAGGCCGATTCGTAAAGAAGAAAAAGGAGATTAATACTATGACTAAAGAAGAAGTAAGTATGATTGGATTTGAAATTGTAGCTTATTCAGGGGATGCAAGAAGTAAGCTATTACTTGCAGTAGAAAAAGCAAAACAAAAAGATTTTACAGAATGTGACAAACTTATTAATGAAGCAAATGACTGTTTGAACGATGCACATAAGTCTCAAACTGAACTATTGCAGTTAGAAGCTAGAGGCGAAAATATTGATATTGGGTTTATTACAGTACATGCTCAAGATCATTTAATGACTACAATCTTATTAAAAGACATTATTAATAATCTACTAGATATTTATAGATAATGGGGTGAAATAATGGAGGCATTAATTGGAAAAATCGAGAAGGCTAAGCCGTTTTTCGAAAAAGTATCAAGAAATAAATATTTAAAAGCAATCCGTGACGGATTTATGTCAGCAATGCCTGTAGTATTATTCTCAAGCATATTCATGTTGATTGCTTATGTTCCTAACATTTTTAAATTTTATTGGCCAAAAGAAATTGAGGCTATGATTTTAAAACCTTATAACTATTCAATGGGTTTACTTGCTGTTCTTGTAGCAGGAACAACTGCAAAGAATCTTTGTGATAGTTTCAACAGAGACATGCCGGTTAATAGACAGATCAATAATATTTCTACACTAATGGCTGGTATCGTAGGGTTCTTAGTTGTAGGTGTTGATTCTATCAAAGGTGGATTTGCAAGTGGTTATATGGGCTCTAAGGGTCTTTTAACAGCATTCTTAGTTGCTTTCTTTGTTTGTAATGTTTATAGATTCTGTGTAAAGAGAAACATTACTATTCATATGCCTGAAGAAGTACCACCAAATATTTCTCAGACATTTGCAGATGTTATTCCTTTCGCTATTTCTATCCTATTATTGACATTATTTGATATTGCTTTCAGAAATGCAGCAGGTATGTGTTTTGCTCAGGCAGTTATTGAATTCTTCCAGCCACTATTCACTGCGGCTGATGGATATCTAGGTTTAGCAGTTATCTATGGTGCTATGTCATTATTCTGGTTTGTAGGTATTCAGGGACCTTCTATTGTTGAACCAGCAGTATCAGCAATTTATTATGTAAACATCGCAAATAACTTAGAATTATTCCAGGCTGGCAAACATGCAGCTAATATCTTGACTCCAGGCTGTCAGCAGTTCGTTGCAACACTTGGTGGTACTGGTGCAACTTTAGTAGTAACACTTATGTTTGCTTTCATGGCTAAATCAAAAGAATTAAAGGCAGTTGGTAAGGCAAGTTCTATTCCAGTACTATTTGGTGTAAATGAACCAATTTTATTCGGTGCTCCATTAATTTTAAACCCAATTTTCTTTATTCCATTTATCTTAGCTCCAATCTTAAATGTATGGATCTTTAAGTTATTCGTTGATGTTCTAAAGATGAACAGCTTTATGTATATTCTTCCTTGGACTACACCTGCTCCATTAGGTATTGTGCTTGGTTGTGGTATTACAATATTATCAATTTTATTTGCAGTATTAGTATTAGTAGTAGACTTCGTGGTATATTATCCATTCTTCAAGGTATACGACAGAGAAAAATGTGCTGAAGAAGCAGAAAAAGAAGGGCTAATTGAAGAAGAAAAAGAAGAAGCAGCGGTTGAAGTTTCTTCAGATGTAGTCAATGAAAAGAGAGTTTTAGTATTATGTGCCGGTGGAGGGACAAGTGGTTTATTAGCTAATGCTTTAGCTAAAGGTGCAAAAGAAAAAGGAATTTCTATTGTTACAGCAGCGGGATCATATGGTGCACATTATGATATGCTAAAAGACTATGATTTAGTTGTCTTAGCACCACAGGTAGCTAACTACTATCAAGATTTGAAAAAAGATACTGATAGATTAGGTATCAAGTGTGTAGCTTGTGAAGGTAAAAAGTATATTGAATTAACTCGTAATCCTCAGAAGGCACTTGAATTTGTATTCTCAATTTTAGACGGAGAATAAATATTAAATACACATTAGAATTAATTTCTAGTGTGTATTCAATTTATATAATAATTATAAAGGAGATTAATCATGAAATTTAGTGAAGATTTTGTGTTTGGTGGCGCAACTGCTGCATACCAGTGTGAAGGTAGTACTAGAGCATATGGTAAAGGTAAAGTCGCATGGGATGATTATTTAGAAAAGCAGGGAAGATTCTCTGCTGATCCTGCGAGTGACTTCTATCATAAATATCCTGTAGATTTAAAACTATGTAAAGATTTCAGCATTAAGGCTATTAGAATTTCTATTGCATGGTCAAGAATTTTCCCAGAAGGAAAAGGAAAAATCAACCAGGAAGGTGTAGATTTTTATCATCGTGTATTCCAGGAATGCCATAAGAATGGTGTAGAACCATATGTTACTTTACATCATTTTGATACTCCTGATGCATTGCATAGCAGAGGTGATTTCTTAAATAGAGAAACAATTGATGCATTTGCGAAATATGCAGAATTCTGTTTTGAAGAATATAAAGATGAAGTTACTTATTGGTTTACTTTTAATGAAGTATGGCCAATTGCGACAAACCAATATATTGAAGGTACATTCCCACCTTGTATTACATATGATATTACTAAGGCAGTTCAGTCAATGCATGGAATGATGGTAGCACATGCAAAGGCAGTTTGCGCTTATAAAGCACACAACTATAAAGGATATATTGGAATTATTCACTCCCTAGAAACCAAGTATCCTTTAAACGAAAATGATCCAAAAGATGTATATGCAGCTAAGAAAGAAGATGTTCTTGCTAATCAATTCTTGCTAGATGCTACATTCTTAGGTTATTATACAGATGAAACTCTTAATATCATCAATGAATTAGTTCATCTTAATAATGGTACTTTTGAATATGATCCAGCTGATATTGAAATTATGAAAAAAGCTGCAAAAGAAAATGATTACTTAGGTATGAACCACTACCAGAGTCATTTCATTAAGGCATATGATGGTGAAAATGAAATCCACCATAATGGTACAGGTGAAAAAGGTACAAAGAAATTCAAATTAAAAGGTGTTGGTGAAAGAGTATTTAAAGAAGGTATTCCAACTACTGACTGGGACTGGTTGATTTATCCTCAAGGAATGTATGATATGATTATGAGAATTAAGAAGCAGTATCCTAATTATAAAGCTATTTATATCACAGAAAATGGTATGGGTTATAAAGATGACTTTAATAATGGTAATATTGATGATTCTCCAAGAATTGATTATATCAAGCAACATTTACAGTGGTTATTAAAGTCTATCGAAGATGGCGCAAATGTAAAAGGATATTTTGTTTGGTCATTAATGGATGTATTTTCTTGGTCTAATGGTTATAATAAGAGATATGGATTATTCTATGTAGATTATAATACACAAGAAAGATATCCTAAAAAGTCAGCTTATTGGTATAAGAGTGTATCAGAAACGAAAGAGGTATAGTTATGAATTCTTATAAAGGAGTTATATTTGATTTTAATGGAACATTGTTTTTTGACAATCCAAAGCATGTATTAGCCTGGGGAAAGATTTCCGAGGAAATAAGACATCATGGAATTAGCGAAGAAGAGCTACATGAACATTTCAATGGTGTTCCTAATAATAAGATCATTGAATATATGTTTGATGGACAATGTACAGATGAAGTGAAACAGAAATATTCTTTACTTAAAGAACAGTACTATCGTGAATTCTGTAAGGAAGATAAAGAAACATTTCATTTAGTTGCTGGCGCTACAGAATTCTTTGATAAACTTAAAAACAACAACATTCCATTTACTATCGCAAGTGCATCCATTAAACCAAATATTGATTTCTTTGTAGAATCATTCCATCTTGATCATTGGATTAATCCTGATGATATTGTTTATGATGATGGAACATATGATAATAAGATCATGATGTTCAAGAAAGCAGCTAATATTCTAGGAGTAGATATAAGTGACTGCTTAATCGTTGAAGACTCCCTAAGTGGTATTGAAAATGCCTATAAAGCAGGATGTAGAAATATAATCGTAGTCGATTCTGCAAATAAAAGAGAAGAATATCAGAAGTTACCAGGAGTAACAAAAGTGATTGATTCATTTAAAGAAATTTAAACAAAGAGCCATCTTATAAAAGATGGTTCTTTTTGCAAGAAAACAAGATGGGCGCTTCACTATGATAATTCAGTCTTTTGTTACGAACGATTTCGTTGTAAAATATAAGAGTCAAATAGAATAGTGATTTGGCTATGGCAGCTGTCATATATGGTGGTTGCAAAGTTTATGGAGGAATAAATATGAATGTATTAGTTACAGGTGGTGCAGGTTATATTGGTAGTCATGTCTGTGTAGAATT
>UMKI01021928.1_pt1 | contig 65518 bp, 50 predicted proteins | sample 1966291 | NCBI WGS metagenome assembly UMKI01 (sample SAMEA4836174, study PRJEB28245) | human gut metagenome | biome: gut microbiome; material: fecal sample | place: Denmark | collected 2008 | reverse complement strand
AACTCCGCCGTATACTACACCATATTTTGTTACATCAATTGGTTCTGATAAGAAACAAGATGAAACATCTGATACAAGTATATGTCCCTTAGTATTAGGGAGTGTCTTATACTTTGTTCCATATATTGTGTTGTTCTCACAGATGTATACATAATCTGCATCCTCTGGAATATCAAGATCTGAACAATCTGGTATGTATGAATATGTCTTATCCTCTGAGGAAGCTACAGCAACAGCCTCACCATAGATTTTAGCTTCATTAAATGCTTTCTTAGCCCACTGGCCAGTGATAATATAAGCTGCTTTTTTGTTCTTCATAAGGTTCATTGGAACTTCTGCGAAGAACTGCGATGCACCACCCTGAAGGAATAATACCTTATAATTGTCAGGTATATTCATAAGCTCTCTTAAGTCTTTTTCAGCTTCTTTGATGATGTTATCGTAAACCTTGGAACGATGGCTCATCTCCATAACCGACTGACCAGAACCCTGGTAATCTAACATCTCATCTGCTGCTTCCCTTAATACTTCTTCGGGTAATACTGCTGGACCTGCACTAAAGTTATAAACTCTTGCCACTTTCTCTTCCTCCTGATTCATTTCAATAATTAATCATAAACATTTAATCATAAGTAAATATATTCAAAATAACTTAATATATTAAAAATTTATTAACATTTATTCTATTCCTGCTAAATCGCTCTGTCAAGTTAATATTTTATCATAATAAAGTATTTGCTGTACTTTTTTTAATACCAAAAGGCTGATGCTTAATTAGCACTCTCCTTTTTATTAAGATCATCTCTGTCAAATGCTTCTGATATAGGTGCTCCAGGTGCAACCATAGGGAATACCTTATCATCTTTGCATATATCACATTCAATGACGCAAGGTATATTAAGCTCGATAGCTTCTTTAAGAGCCTTCTCAAAGCTTTCTATATCTGCTACACGGTATGCCTTAGCTCCCATACCTTCTGATACCTTAACAAAATCAACCTGATCGTTAAGTACTGTTGCAGAATAACGCTGTCCATAGAAAAGATCCTGCCACTGGCGTACCATACCAAGAACGTGATTATTAAATATAACCTCGATTATTGGAATATTGTAACGTGTAGCTGTTGCAATCTCATTCATATTCATACGGAAACAGCCATCTCCTGCTATATTAATAACAACCTTATCACGACAGCCAACCTTAGCACCTATGCTTGCACCAAGTCCATATCCCATTGTGCCAAGTCCACCTGATGTAAGAAGTGTTCTTGGACTTTTGAACTTATAATGCTGTGCAGCCCACATCTGGTGCTGTCCTACATCTGTAGATATAATTGCATCTCCGTTAGTAATCTCATATATCTTTTCCATAATATATGGTCCATTAAGAACATCTTTTCTATACTTCATAGGGAACTTTTCTTCATAATTTTTGATATGTTCCATCCATTCTGTATGCTCTGACTGCTCAAGCTTGGCATTAACTCTCTTTAGTATCTCAGCCGCATCACCTATTACAGAAGCATCTGTATGTATATTCTTATTAACCTCAGCCGCATCTACATCAAACTGAAGAATTTTCGCATTCTTTGCAAATTTCTTTGTATTTCCTGTAACCCTGTCAGAAAATCTTGCACCGATTGTAATAAGAAGGTCACATTCTGACACACCAAAGTTAGATGTCTTAGTTCCGTGCATACCAAGCATACCTGTATAATGAGGATCTGAACCATCAAATGCACCTTTACCCATAAGTGTATCGCATACAGGTGCATCTATCTTTTTAACGAATTTTCTTAATTCATCCGAAGCTTCTGATGCAATAACTCCGCCGCCAACAAATACATATGGCTTCTTAGCAGCTTTAATCATAGCAACTGCATTTTCTACATCTTCTTCTGTGATTGTATCTGTAACTCTCTCAATTGGCTTAGGAGTTTCTTTAATGTAATCACACTCATTAGCTGTTGCATCTTTAGTTATATCAACAAGAACAGGACCCGGACGTCCTTCCTTAGCTATCTTAAAGGCTCTTCTTAATGTAGCAGCAAGATCCTTTACATCTTTTACAATAAAGCTGTGCTTAGTAATCGGCATAACTATTCCAGCTATATCTACTTCCTGAAAACTATCTCTACCAAGGAGTGGAAGTGTAACATTACATGTAATGGCAACGATTGGAATTGAATCCATCATAGCTGTTGCAATACCTGTTACAAGATTAGTGGCACCAGGTCCTGATGTCGCAAAGCATACACCAACCTTTCCTGTTGCTCTCGCATATCCGTCTGCGGCGTGAGATGCACCCTGTTCGTGAGATGTAAGGATATGTGTTATCTCATCTGAGTGCTTATATAACGCATCATAGACGTTAAGAATGGCTCCACCTGGGTATCCAAATACAGTATCTACACCCTGTTCTTTTAAGCATTCAACTATAATCTCTGAACCATTTAATATCATTAGTCTGTCTTCCTTTCATTATATTTATCATTCTATTTTATCTAAATATACTTATTATGCCTCTGGTGTCTTTAAAACAGCACCTCTGTTACCTGATGTAACCATTGAAGCATATCTCTTAAGATATCCTGTTGTTACCTTAGGTTCTCTTGGCTGCCATTTTGCTTTTCTTGCAGCAAGTTCTTCATCAGAAACTTTAAGTTCAAGCTTTAAGCCTGGAATATCAATACTTATGATATCGCCTTCCTCTACTAAAGCAATAGGACCGCCTACTGCTGCTTCTGGTGAAACGTGTCCGATAGAAGCACCACGGCTTGCACCTGAGAAACGTCCGTCTGTAATAAGTGCAACTGATGAACCAAGTCCCATACCAGCAATAGCTGATGTTGGGTTAAGCATTTCTCTCATACCAGGACCACCCTTAGGGCCTTCATATCTGATAACAACAACATCACCAGGTACAATCTTTCCACCCTTGATAGCTGCAATAGCATCTTCTTCACAGTCAAATACTCTTGCTGGACCTTCGTGTACAAGCATTTCATCAACAACTGCTGAGCGCTTAACAACTGAACCATCTGGTGCAAGGTTACCAGAAAGAACTGCAAGACCTCCTGTCTTACTATATGGCTTATCAACTGGTCTTATGACTTCTTCATCTTTATTATAAGCCGTAGCAATACACTCACCGATTGTCTTTCCTGATACTGTCATACAATCTGTATTAAGAAGTCCAATATCAGCAAGCTCCTTCATAACTGCATATACACCACCGGCTTCATTAAGATCCTCCATATATGTAGGACCTGCTGGTGCAAGGTGGCAGAGGTTAGGCGTCTTTTCGCTTATTGGGTTAGCAAATTTAATATCAAAATCAAATCCAATCTCGTGTGCAATAGCTGGAAGATGTAACATACTATTTGTTGAACAGCCAAGTGCCATATCAACAGTAAGTGCATTCATAATAGAATCCTTTGTGATAATATCTCTTGCTGTAATACCCTTATTAACCATATCCATAACAGCCATACCAGCGTGCTTAGCAAGCTTAATTCTCTCTGAATATACGGCTGGGATTGTTCCATTCCCACGAAGTCCCATACCAAGAGCTTCTGTAAGACAGTTCATAGAGTTAGCTGTATACATACCTGAGCAAGAACCACAAGTAGGACATACCTTTTCCTCAAATTCAAGAACATCTTCTTCTGTCATTGTTCCAGCCGCATATGAACCAACTGCCTCAAACATAGATGAAAGACTTCTCTTCTTACCCTTTACGTGACCTGCAAGCATAGGACCACCTGATACAAATACTGTAGGAAGGTTAAGTCTTGCTGCTGCCATAAGAAGTCCCGGAACGTTCTTATCACAGTTAGGTACCATAACAAGTCCGTCAAACTGATGTGCAATAGCCATACATTCTGTTGAGTCAGCTATTAAATCTCTTGTTACTAAAGAGTACTTCATACCAACGTGTCCCATAGCAATACCATCACACACAGCGATAGCTGGGAATACTACTGGAACACCACCAGCTTCTGCTACTCCTAGCTTAACTGCATTAACAATCTTATCAATATTCATATGACCTGGTACTATTTCATTATATGAACTTACGATACCAATCATAGGTTTCTTCATCTCTTCTGCTGTGAAGCCAAGTGCATTAAAAAGGCTTCGTGCAGGTGCCTGCTGCATACCGCTTCTTGCGTTATCACTTACCATAACTATTCTCCTTGTAAATCTAATTCTTTAAGTTAAAATGTTCTCTTAGCCCACATATTTACATAAAATACATAACTTATTCCAATATTCGTTAAGCCTTCATACATTATACTGCTTCACTAATTATCCAGCTTTTATACATTATGCTGCCAGGGAACATTTATCATTACTGTCTATACTTTATTTATACTCTCTCTGCTATAAGGTCACCCATCTTGTCTGTTCCAACCTTTGTGCAGCCTTCTGAATAAATATCTGTTGTTCTGTAGCCTTCCTTAAGGACTGCTGCAACTGCTGCCTCAATGGCATCTGCTTCCTTATCAAGGTCAAGTGAATATCTTAACATCATAGCTGCTGAAAGGATAGTTGCTATAGGGTTAGCTATATTCTTTCCTGCTATATCTGGTGCTGAACCATGGCTTGGCTCATATAAGCCTAACTTAGTCTTACCAAGGCTTGCTGATGATAACATACCGATAGAACCTGTTATCATACTAGCTTCATCTGAAAGAATGTCACCGAACATATTCTCTGTAAGAATTACATCAAACTGTCCCGGATTCATAACAAGCTGCATAGCACAGTTATCTACAAGCATATCCTCTAATTCAACTTCTGGATAATCTTTAGCAACTTCGTGTACAATCTTTCTCCAAAGTCTTGAAGAATCAAGTACATTCGCCTTATCTACACTTGTTACTTTCTTTCTTCTCTTCATAGCAATTTCAAAACCCTTGATTGCTATTCTTCTAATCTCTTCTTCATTATATGTAAGAGTATCTACAGCAGTCATAAGTCCATCAACTTCTTCTGTGTGTCTTTTACCAAAATAAAGACCGCCAGTAAGCTCTCTCATAATAACCATATCGAAGCCATCGCCGATTATCTCTTCCTTAAGAGGGCAGGCTGTCTTTAACTCATTGTATAAATATGCAGGACGAATATTAGCAAATAACTCCAAATCCTTACGAATTTTTAATAATCCTGCCTCTGGTCTTAGGTCAGGTGCAACATCATACCATCTTGAGTTACCCACGTTGCCACCAACAGCACCAAGAAGCACTGCATCTGAAGCCTTAGCAATTGCTACTGCCTCATCTGTAAGAGGTACTCCACACTCATCAATAGAGCAGCCTCCCATTAAAATCTTCGTATAATCGAACTTATGTCCATATTTGTCAGCCACTGCATTTAATACTTTAACTGCTTCTGCGACTATCTCTGGTCCGATTCCATCACCGGGAATTAAAGTTATTTTACAATCCATAACGTATCCTGCCTTTCCTTCTTGTACTAACGCCCTACTTAAGTTTATTAACCCACTTTCAGGCTATTGGTTAATATATTACTCCATAATAGTGCATTTTTCAAGTATTTGTACAATATCGACAGTACCAAAACACCCATTTTTATCAAAATAGAAAAAGCTCATTCTCGCACCGTATTCGGTCGTTTGCATCAACCCACATCTTCGTGCGGACACGTATTATCGTCATATGATATTTTTTGTATAACAGAGAATCCTATCAGAATTTCCCATTACACAAAAAAGCTTCCAGTACCATTTACCGGCACTGGAAGCTAAATCTTTTAATTCTGATTTATTATTCTCTCTGATTATTCTTCTGATGAAGCTGGCTTTTCTACCTGAGCAATTGCTTTCTTCTGCATTGTTATACGGCAGTTCTTATTGTTACCAAATTCAACGATAACATCATCTTCTGTTATATCAAGAATAACACCATAGAAACCACTTGTTGTAAGAACATAATCACCTATCTCCATAGAGTCCATAAGCTGCTGCTGTTCTTTCTGCTGTTTCTTCTGTGGCTTAATTGCGAAAAAGTACATTAATGCACCAAGTGCAACTACATATACTACAATAATACCAAGCTGTCCCATATATATTCCTCCTAATTACTTGCCTTCATATAGGCTCAATATTGTTATAATACCTTAATTGTGGTCATATGTCCATTGTTTAATGATAAATTTATAGCATTTTTATGATTTTAAATATTTATGCACTGCCATTAATTACTTCTTATCATAAGTCTTAAGCAGATATAATCTTTCATCCTTAAAGCTCTTATAATTTCCTGCATCAATAGCCCCCCTTATATCTTCCATAAGATGATTATAGAAGTAAAGGTTATGAAGCACGCAGAGTCTCATTCCAAGCATTTCCTTAGCCTTAAGCAGATGTCTTATATATGCTCTTGAATAATTCCTACAGGCTGGACACTGACAGCCCTCCTCGATAGGTGATGTATCCTTTTCATACTTTGCATTGAAAAGATTAATCTTTCCAAACTTTGTATACACGTGTCCGTGACGTCCATTTCTTGATGGATATACACAGTCAAAGAAATCAATACCCCTGTCAACCGACTCTAAGATATTAGCTGGTGTACCAACTCCCATAAGATAAGTTGGCTTGTTCTGTGGAAGGTATGGAACAACCTCGTCCAGAACGTGATACATTTCTTCGTGTGTCTCACCAACCGCAAGACCGCCAACTGCGTATCCGTCAAGATCAAGCTCTGATATGCGCTTTGCGTGGTCAATTCTTATATCATCATAAATTGCCCCCTGATTAATACCGAATAACATCTGACTCTTATTTATAGTATCTTCAAGTGAATTAAGACGATTCATCTCCTTCTTACAACGCTCAAGCCATCTTGTAGTTCTCTCAACTGAATTAATAATATACTTTCTATCAGCCTTAGCAGGCGCACACTCGTCAAATGCCATTGCTATAGTCGAACCCAGATTAGACTGAATCTGCATACTTTCCTCTGGCCCCATAAATATCTTATGTCCATCTATATGTGACTGGAAAGTTACTCCTTCTTCCTTAATCTTACGAAGTCCCGCAAGTGAGAACACCTGAAATCCGCCCGAATCTGTAAGAATAGGCTTATTCCAGTTCATAAACTTGTGAAGACCTCCAAGCTCTTTTATAAGCTTATCACCCGGTCTTACATGGAGGTGGTAAGTATTGGATAACTCTATCTGTGTTCCTATTTCCTGTAAATCTGTTGTAGCAACTGCACCCTTAATAGCAGCCACTGTACCAACATTCATAAATACAGGTGTCTGCACAGTTCCATGAACTGTTGTAAATTCAGCTCTTTTTGCTCTTCCATCTGTCTTTAATATCTTATACATATTCTCTCTTTCCTTATATATAATCTTAAATTAATTGCCCTTAAATATACAACCTATATTTCTCAACAAATATATATAATCTGCATCTCTTAATAAAATGCAATCTATATATCTAACAAATATATAACTCTTAATCACTCTGTTCTATAATAAATAATCCTGATTAATCTCTCTTATAAAACTCTGTTATCCTGTCAATTCTTGATGTCATATTGGCAAATATCATATCCACAAGAGTAACTGCTGTCATCGCCTCGACAACAACTACAGCTCTTGGAACTATCATTGGGTCGTGTCTTCCCTTTATTGATACCTCTATATCTTCGCCAGATTTGCTGACCGTCTCTTGAGTTCTTGCTATTGAAGGTGTAGGCTTGACTGCCGCTCTTATGATTATATCAGAGCCATCGCTCATACCACCAAGCACACCACCACTGTGATTGGTCTTTTTGACAATCCTTCCATCTTTAATAGTAAAGCTGTCATTATTCGTACTTCCTGTACTGTCTGCTGCTGCAAATCCATCACCAATTTCAAAGCCTTTTACAGCACCAATAGACATTATCGCCTTGGCAAGATTAGCATCTAACTTTTCAAATACAGGATCACCAACTCCTGCCATCATACCTGTTACAACGCACTCAATTATTCCTCCCATTGAATCCTGCTCTTTTAACTTCTCATCAGCATACTTCTCAACCTTAGCCGCGGCATTGCTGTCCGGCATATTAAATGTGTTATTGTCACGTTCATTAATATCAAAATTATTATAGTCTATATTAATTCCACCAATTCTAGATGAATATGCACATACATTTATTCCAAGTTCCTCTAATATCTTAACAGCTATTGCTCCTGCTGCAACCCTGCCTATAGTTTCCCTTCCAGAGCTTCGTCCACCACCTCTGTAATCCCTGAAACCATATTTCTCGTCAAATGTATAATCTGCGTGTCCTGGTCTGTAATAGCCCGCTATCTCAGAATAATCTGCTGAACGCTGTGTTTTATTATATACTACCATAGAAATCGGTGTTCCTGTCGTCTTTCCCTCAAATACACCTGACAAAATGCTTACTCTATCGTCTTCTTTCCTAGGTGTCGTGTACTTTGACTGTCCCGGTTTTCTTCTGTTAAGAAACTTCTGTATATCTTCTTCACAAAGAGAAATCCCTGCCGGACAACCATCAACAACAACTCCAAGTCCCTCGCCGTGAGATTCACCCCAAGTCATAAACTTAAAAATATTACCATATGTTGAACCTGCTGCCACTTATCTGCCTCCCATTCTGTATACATCTATATAAAAAACTGATATTATCTATAAAATAACACTCTATAGATAATATCAGATTTCCATTAATTATTCAAAACATTTTCAAGATTAATTCTAAGCTCATCTAACTGATGTGCTAAATCTGCATTCATCTTCTCAGGCTTACACTTGACAACAATTCTTTTCAACTGGTTCATAGCTTCCTTTACAGCCTTCTTCTTAGCTTTATCCCATACCTTTTTATTCTGGCTGTATTCGCCCTCAGCTCTCTTTAAAGTATTCTCAGCTTCAATATGCGAATTCCAGTATTCCTCATTCTTCTTATCCTGCTCGCCATACACTTCCGCTTCCCACTTAGCTCTCTCAATCTCTTCCTCTGACATATTAGAGCTTGAAGTTATCGTAATAGACTGCTCTCTTCCAGTTCCAAGGTCTTTAGCTGATACATTGACAATTCCATTGGCATCAATATCAAATGTTACCTCTATCTGTGGAACACCTGCCATAGCCCTCTTGATACCATTAAGCTTGAAATTACCCAAAAGCTTATTATCCCTTGTAAATCTTCTCTCACCCTGAAACACCTTAATATCTACTGATGTCTGGAAATTACCAGCCGTAGTAAATATCTGGCTGTGTCTTGTAGGTATTGTAGTATTACGCTCTATAAGTCTGCTTGCAATTCCTCCAACAGTCTCTATTGACAAAGACAAAGGTGTTACGTCCATAAGTATAATCTCTGATGCCGCTGAGCCTGGCATAAGCTGGTTGCCAAGCTTACCACCCTGAACCGCCGCACCAAGTGCCACACACTCATCAGGATTAAGATTTCTTGATGGTTCTTTTCCCATAATCTGCCTTACCTTATCCTGAACCGCCGGAATCCTTGTTGAACCTCCAACAAGAAGCACCATTCCTATATCATTCTTATTAAGTCCTGCATCATGGAGAGCATTTTCAACAGGAATAACTGTCTTATCAACAAGATCAGCCGTCAGCTCATTAAACTGCTGTCTTGAAATATTCATATCCATATGATGTGGTCCATCTTTAGCCATCGCAATAAATGGGAGATTAATATTGGCATTAAATGCAGACGACAATTCTTTCTTGGCTTTCTCAGCCTCTTCTCTTAATCTCTGCATAGCTGAAGCATCTTTAGACAGATTAATTCCATCAGTCTCTTTAAAGCGTTCAACAAGATAATTAACAAGCCTTGCATCAAAATCATCTCCACCAAGATGATTATCACCTGACGTTGCAAGCACTTCAATAACATTATCCCCTATATCAATAACCGAAACGTCAAAAGTTCCTCCGCCAAGATCATAAACAAGTATCTTCTGAGGATTGCCATTATCAAGCCCATAAGCAAGTGCCGCACTTGTTGGTTCATTAATGATTCTAAGGACATTAAGTCCTGCTATCTTGCCCGCATCCTTAGTAGCCTGTCTCTGTGCATCATTAAAGTAAGCAGGTACAGTAATTACAGCATCTGTAACTTCCTCACCCAGAAAATTCTCCGCATCCTTCTTTAACTTCATCAAAATATATGCCGAAATCTCCTGTGGTGTATACGGCTTACCATCTATCTTCTTCTTATAATCCGTACCCATATATCTTTTGATAGAGAAAATGGTTCTGTCCGAATTAACCGAAGCTTGTCTTCTTGCTGTATCGCCAACAAGACGTTCTTTATTCCTGGTAAATGCAACAACTGATGGTGTCGTTCTATAGCCCTCACTATTAGTTATAACTGTCGGTGTATCACCTTCTATCACCGCCACGCAGCTATTAGTTGTTCCCAAATCAATTCCGATTACCTTGCTCATAATTCCTCCATCACTCATAGATTATCAATAAATCACAATACAATTCCATTAATAATATAAGTGTATCACATTTATTGGGAATTACCATTAATAAAAGCGGAATTAATTAGAAAAATTATATAAACTTGTATTACCAATTCACACGTCTCTACTTATAACTATGCGGCAGTCTGACCCTGAGTACCTTCCTCTTAAGCATTTTCCCATCCCAGGGAATAAGCGGATATATATAACTCTTCCCCGTTATAGTCCTGTTAAATGCTATCATAAGCACAGATATTACAACTCCTGTAATAAATCCGCCAAGATTAAATATCTGTGTGAGTATAAGAGTAAGCACCCTTAAGAACTTAAATGCGTAACCCATTTCAAAGTTTGTCTGTCCATAAGTTCCTACTGTTACAACCGCCATATAAAGAAGTGCCTCCGGATTAAACCAGCCTGAACTAACTGCATATTCACCAACAACAATACCTGCTACAATACTTAGAGGTGTCGATAACATAGTAGGTGTATTGACTGCCGCAAGCTTAAGACCATCAACTGCAAGTTCAAGTATAAGGAGCTGTAAAAGCACAGGCACGGTTATATCATCTGTTATAAGCACAAATTTCATAAATTCAGGAACCCAGTCAGGATTGTTTACAAAAAGCAGCCATAACGGAGTTAATATCCACGTTACAATAGAGAAGAAAAATCTTGTAATTCTAAGATATGAGCCAATCATTGGTGAAAAGTTAAAATCATCTGCTTCCTCTATAATATCAAAGATAGATGCAGGAATTATCATAACTGCGGGAGAATTGTCTACCATAATTACAATATTCCCGTCAAGTATTGCCGCTGTCGCGGTATCTGGGCGTTCTGAGTATTTAAACTTCGGAAATGGGTTAATCCATTTATGTGTGAACATACACTCTGCAAGACTTTCTATATTCATAGTGAGCGCATCAACATCTATTGATTGTATAAGCTTTCTCATTCTATTAAGAACACTCTGGTCAACAGAGTCAGATATATAACATATCGCAACATCTGAACGTGAACGTCTGCCAACTCCATATAATTCCATAGAGAATCTTGGGTCACGTATCCTTCTTCTTAAAAGTGCCGCATTAGATACAAGTGTTTCCACAAAACCATCCCTTGAACCTCTTAACACCCTGTCTTTCCACGGCTCTGATACTGAACGCATAGGATACGTTCTGCAATCTATTAACAGACATTCATCAAAACCGTCTATCGTCATAATAGATACACCTGACAGAAACTGTGTTATAACATAATCAACATTTCCACTCCTTGTAACCTCTGTATAAGGCATACCTTTCTCCAGAAATATATCAAGACTTGTTATGTCCGATTCTTTCAACGAATAAAAGAACTGCATAAGCTTCTCAGCCATATCTTCCCGAACAAATCCATCTATAAAAAAGAAGCCAGCCTTACGCCCCGCAATTATTACTTCTCTCTGAAGTATATCAAAATTACGTTCTACGTTAAGACTGGTTTCCAACCTTTTAATATTCTCTTTAACATTACAGCTAAAATCACTCATTATAGGCATCCTTTCAAACAATCTCAACCAGCTAACATTACCTCACAGTGCTGTGATGTAACATCACCACCAGCCCTGAACAGATAACTATAACATTAAGATTGCCCTGTTACCGTGATTTTATTCATATCTCTTAAGCTTATTACAACAGTGTATAAATGCCGGAATCAAGAATAAATCAGCTGCTATCCACGCCGCCGGATTGGCAAGACACGCACCATTAAAACCAATATGTGGAATTAAAAGTATTGCAACAAGTGTTCTTGCAAGCATTTCAAATACACCTGCTAATATAGCAAATACCGAAAAGCCCATTCCCTGTATACAGAATCTGTATACATTAACACCTGTAAGCGGGATATAGAACAATGCTGATGCCATTATAAATCTTCTTGTCAATTCTATAATTGCAGTTTCTCCTGCATCAACGAACAGGAGTGCAATATAATCAGCCGAGAAATATAACACCACAAGTGCAACAACACTGTATACTGCACCAATTAACATTGCAGCTTTTATGCCCTTTCCGAGTCTGTCTATCTTTCCAGCACCAACATTCTGTCCTCCGTATGTTGCCATTGTAGAACCAAGTGCATCAAATGGACAGCAGGTAAAGTTAAACATCTTAGAACCAGCTGTCATAGCCGCTACATATGACGAACCAAGTCCATTTACTGCCGCCTGAAGTATTGTACTTCCTATTGCTGTTATCGAATACTGAAGCCCCATAGGAACCCCTATGAAGCACAGGTTGCTTATATGTTTTTTACTTATTACTTTTTCCTGCTTAGTGCCCTTAAGTATATCAAACTTCTTGTACATATATATTGTACAGCCAACTCCTGCTATAAGCTGTGATACAACAGTTGCAACGCCTGCTCCTGCAACACCCATCTTTACATATAATATAAGTATGAAATCCAAAGCTATATTTATGACTGATGACAACACAAGAAAATATACAGGCGTCTTGCTGTCACCAAGCGAACGAATTATACCTGACACAATATTATATAAAAATACGGTTGGAATACCTGCAAATATAATCACAATATAATTATAAGCATGCATAAATATATCATCCGGCGTGTTGAGCAGTCTTAATATCGGAGCACAGAATACAACTGACAATATCGTCATAACAACAGCAAATACTGCACTGCATACATACCCATTAAATACATATTTTCTAAGTTCACTGTATTTCCCTGCACCAAACTGCTGTGCAACCGGAATAGCAAAACCACTGCATATCCCCATACAAAAACCAATAATCATAAAATTGATAGAGCTTGTTGCGCCAACACCAGCCAGTGCTGACACACCAAGCGTTTTACCAACTATCATTGTGTCAACAAGATTATAAAATTGCTGAAAAAGCATTCCAAGAAGCATTGGAAATGCAAATCCAAGAATTAATCTAAGGGGTGAACCCTTTGTCATATCCTTTGTCATTGTCTTTCTCCTTGTCCGCTAAAGTGTTCCGTTCTAATTAACCGTCACTCTGCCCATTGTTATTTTATCCAGCAGCTTGTGATTCTCAGTAACATCATATTTAATCTTAATCTTTTCTTTGTAGAAATCGCCATCATAATTAAACAACGAACTGTCGCCCTCAAAGCCTTCTTCCTGTACCTTCTGTGCAGCTCTTGTTACATATTTCTCAACAAGCTTCTTTCGACACAAGATGTTATATATATCGTCTTCTGTCAGCTTAGTATTATTATGAGCTTTTTCAGACATATCTTCATAGGTATCGTGTGCATTTGATTTGCACGATTGCTTATCACTATCTGTCAGATATAGATTATATACTGTTGACTCATATTCCATTATATAATCATACTCACATAAATCTATCGCCAGTTGTTTAGCATAATCCCTTGTAAACACACTGTCAAGTGAATTCTTAAAATGTGTATTCCAAAATTCATTAGCATCATCAGGATTATACTGTAACGCCATCTCATTTATCTTCTTTTCCACAACATACACATAATAAGAGAAATCTTTCAAAGTTATGTTCTCACTATTAATTGTTATAACATTTTCCTGTAAATGTTTCTCGTATATGAAATCTTTATTCTTATTATACCTGTATACAAGGAATCCAAGTGCAACTATAAAAGCCGCAAGGATTACCAATGCTATTACTTCTATTTTTTTGTTTTTTAATGCACCTTTTTCACTCATACAAGCCTCCAATCTTTTGTTTAAAAAAGAACCCCTTAACAATTAAATTATATGTTAAGGGGTTCATAACCATAATATCCGGATAATTATCTGTAAAGATAATTACTCAGGTATTTAATTTACAATTACTTGTATAAATCAACAAGCTTGAGTAAATGCTGATATCTCTCATTAGCAACTTCCTCAGACTTAGCAAAGAGTCTTTCTGCTCTTTCTGGGAATGGCTTAACAAGACGTGTATAACGTGCCTCATTGTTAAGGAAATCCTGATATGAGCCATCGCCTTCCTTAGATGTTAATGTGAATGGATTCTTTCCTTCAGCCTTTAATGCAGGGTTGAATGAGAAGAGATTCCAATATCCAGCCTTAACAGCCTTCTTCATTTCATCCTGGCAGTGGTTCATACCACCCTTAGCGATACCGTGAAGTTCGCAAGGAGCATAACCAATGATTAATGATGGTCCGTTGTAGCTTTCAGCTTCTTCGATAGCCTTTAATGCCTGTGCTGGGTTAGCACCAAGAGCAATCTGTGCTACATATACATAGCCATAGCTCATAGCGATTTCAGCAAGTGACTTCTTGCCGATTTCCTTACCAGCTGCAGCGAACTGGCAAACTTCACCGATGTTAGAAGCCTTAGAAGCCTGTCCACCTGTATTAGAATACATTTCTGTATCGAATACCATAACATTTACATTCTCACCTGAAGCAAGTACATGGTCAAGACCACCGAAACCGATATCGTAAGCCCAACCATCACCACCGAAGATCCATACAGATTTCTTAGCAAGGTAATCCTTCTTAGCAAGTACTTCTGGAGCTGTTGGGCATCCATCTGCTGCTGCCTTTTCAAGTTCTGCAATAAGAGCTTCTGTAGCTGGTGTGTTTGCCTTAGTATCATTCTTTGTCTCAAGGTACTTAGCTGCTGCTGCCTTAAAGCTGTCTGTTGCCTTATCAGATGCAGCCATTTCTTCGATCTTGGCAATAGCCTGGTCACGAAGAACCTTCTGTCCAAGATACATACCAAAACCATGTTCTGCGTTATCCTCGAATAATGAGTTAGCCCATGCTGGTCCCTTTAATGTATCCTTGTTTACTGTATATGGTGATGTTGCAGCTGGACCACCCCAGATTGAAGAACAACCTGTAGCGTTAGAAATATACATCTGCTCACCAAATAACTGTGTAATTAATCTAGCATAAGATGTTTCTGCACAACCTGCACAGCTTCCTGAGAACTCAAGGAGTGGCTGGTTATACTGAGAACCGATTGGTGTATTTACTAATGCTGGCTTAATATCCTTCTTACCTACGTTAGCTACAAGATAATCGAATACTGGCTGCTCTTCTGCCTGTGATTCCTGTGGAACCATCTTAAGAGCTTCTCCAGCCTTAGGACATACAGTAACACATTCGCCACATCCCATACAATCTAATGGAGATACTGACATTGTGTACTTCATTGTTGTGTCTGTTGCATGCTTAGAATCAGCAAGCTTAATCTGTGAAGGAGCTTCTGCCTGTTCCTTAGCATCAAGAATGAATGGTCTGATAGTAGCATGTGAACATACGAATGCACAGCTGTTACACTGAACACAGCTTGCTGGATCCCACTCAGGAACCATAACGGCTGTTCCTCTCTTCTCGTATGCTGAAGCACCTGTCTCAAACTGACCATCTGCAATATCCTTAAATGCAGATACTGGAAGGCTGTCACCATCCATCTTTCCGATAGGATCAAGAAGTTCGTTAACCATCTTAACTGTAGCAGGACGTCCTGTTCTTTCAACTGGCTTCTTATCATCAACTGCTGTTGCCCAGTCTGCTGGTACTTCTACCTTATGTACTGCATCAACACCTGCATCGATAGCCTTATAGTTCATCTCAACTACTGCATCACCCTTCTTGCTGTATGACTTCTTAGCAGCTGCCTTCATATATTCAACAGCTTCATCAATAGGCATTACGTTAGCAAGCTTGAAGAATGCTGACTGTAAGATTGTGTTAGTTCTCTTACCCATACCGATTTCAATAGCTTTATCAATAGCGTTGATTGTGTAAAGCTGGATATTATTCTTAGCAATATACTGCTTAGCTTCTGCTGGCATATGCTGATTAAGTTCTTCATCTGACCACTGGCAGTTAATCATAAAGATTCCGCCTGGCTTAACATCCTGAACCATCTTATAACCCTTAACAACATATGAAGGATTATGACATGCTACGAAGTCAGCCTGATTGATATAGTATGGACTTCTGATTGGGTTATCACCAAATCTTAAGTGGCTGATTGTAATACCACCTGTCTTCTTAGAGTCATACTGGAAGTATGCCTGAATATACTTATCTGTATGGTCACCGATGATCTTAGTAGAGTTCTTGTTAGCACCTACTGTACCATCACCACCAAGACCCCAGAACTTACATTCTACTGTACCAGGAGCTGAAGTAATAGGAGCTGGCTTAACCTCTGGAAGTGAAAGGTTAGTAACATCATCAACAATACCGATTGTGAATCTGTTCTTTGGCTCATCCTTCTCTAATTCCTTATATACAGCGAATACTGATGAAGGAGGAGTATCCTTTGAACCTAAACCATAACGTCCACCAACTAATGTGATATCGTTAAGACCTGCTTCACGAAGTGTTGTAGCAACATCAAGGTAAAGTGGCTCACCAAGTGATCCTGGTTCCTTAGTTCTGTCAAGAACAGCAACCTTCTTAGCTGTCTTAGGAAGAACCTTTAAGAGTGCCTTAGATGACCATGGACGGTAAAGTCTTACTTTAACAAGACCAACCTTCTCACCCTTAGCTGTTAAGTAATCAATAACTTCTTCTGCAACGTCGTTGATAGAACCCATAGCTACGATAACTCTGTCTGCATCAGGTGCACCATAGTAGTTAAATAAGTCGTAGTTAGTACCAAGCTTCTCGTTAACCTTCTTCATGTACTTTTCTACTACTTCTGGAAGTTCATCATATACTGTGTTACATGCTTCACGATGCTGGAAGAATACATCTCCGTTTTCATGTGAACCACGCATAGCTGGCTTGTTAGGGTTAAGTGCATGAGCACGGAACTCTTCAACCTTGTCCATTGGGCACATTTCCTTAAGATCTTCGTAATCCCACTTTTCAATCTTCTGAATCTCGTGTGATGTACGGAAACCATCAAAGAAGTTGATGAATGGAACCTTGCCATCAATAGCTGCAAGATGTGCAACTGGGCTTAAGTCCATAACTTCCTGTGGGTTTGTCTCAGCAAGCATAGCAAAACCTGTCTGACGACATGCATAAACATCACTATGATCACCGAAAATGTTAAGTGACTGTGTAGCAACTGTACGAGCTGATACATCAAATACACAAGGAAGCTGTTCAGCAGCAATCTTATACATATTAGGAATCATAAGTAAAAGACCCTGTGAAGCTGTGAATGTTGTTGTAAGAGCACCTGCTGCAAGTGAACCATGTACTGTACCAGCAGCACCTGCTTCAGACTGCATCTCTGTTACCTTTACTGTGTTACCAAAAATATTCTTTCTTCCTGCTGCTGACCACTGGTCAACAACATCCGCCATTGGGCTGGAAGGAGTGATAGGATAGATACCAGCTACTTCTGTAAATGCATACGCAACATGAGCAGCGGCTGTATTACCATCCATTGACTGTTTTTCTCTAGCCATTGTTATATAACCTCCTAAATCGAAATATGAGATAATAATCTCTCTATATATGTATATTAGTATTATTCGACAAAAAAGTAAAGCCATTATCTAAAATCTATTGTACCTATTTTTGTAATATTTGATTATTCAGAATGCAAAAGTATTTTTACTATATTATTAAAATATATCCCAAAAAAATCTTTTTAAAAATTTAATATTTTTTCAAAAAAGTGTTAATTTTTTCTATAAAAAGGAATATAATGCTCTAGTTAGAATAATAAGTCAGGAGATAACACCTATGATTACAAAAGAACTTAAGAACAAAAAGCTTATAATAGTAATTACTTCTGTTGTAGTTGTACTATTGCTTCTTGTAATTTTATTTTTTTCCTTATTTAACATCAATATCATTGTAAATGGAAAAGAGAACGAAACAATAGAATATGGTGATACATATACAGAGGAAGGAGCTTCAGCTTCGTATAATACACTTTCTTTTAAGAATAAATCTGTTGATGTATCAATAAGCGGCGAAGTAGACTGCTCTAAACTCGGAACATACCATATACATTACAAAGCTAAGAAAGGCTTTCTTTCATCGACTAAGACAAGAGAAGTTAAAGTCGTTGATACAGCTGCTCCCGTGATAGAACTTTACACAGTTGAGGGATATTACCCTAAGACAGGTGAAGCTTATAAGGAAGAAGGTTTTACAGCCACTGACAATTATGATGGTGATATTACCGATAAGGTTACACGCCACGAAAAGGACAATGTCGTTACTTACACTGTCAGCGACTCCTCTGGCAATAAGACAACTGTTACAAGAACTGTTGAATATAATGACGGAATTGCTCCTTCACTCACACTCAATGGTGACAGCCATGTAACAATTAAAGCCGGAACTAAATACAAAGATACCGGTGCTGCTGCCACAGATTCCCACGGCAATGACATTTCTGACAGCATAACAGTATCTGGTGAAGTCAAGAATTACCGTTCTGGTGACTATACTTTAACATATACAGCTACTGACAAATTTGGCAACACCAACTCAATTGGCAGAACTGTAACTGTTGAAGCCGTAAAGCAGGCTGACTCTGCCGCTGTCAATCCCGGTTCAAAGGTTGTATACCTTACATTCGACGATGGTCCTGGTGCTTACACACAGCAGCTTCTTGACGTGCTTGCCAAATATAACATAAAAGTTACATTTTTTGTAACCAATGTAAACAGCGGATATCAGAATATGATTGCGAAGGAAGCCGCTGCAGGACATACAGTTGCAATACACAGTGCTTCCCATAATTACCAGCAGATCTATTCAAGTGTTGGTGCTTATTTTGATGATTTGAACGAAATGTCGGATATTATATATTCGCAGACTGGAAGCCGTCCAACATTAGTACGTTTCCCAGGTGGAAGTTCTAATTCTGTCAGCAAGAAATACTGCAAAGGAATTATGACAGAACTTGCAAAAGATGTTACTGACCAAGGCTATAAATACTATGACTGGAACGTATCAAGCGGCGATGCCGGTGGAACAACAAGCACAAGTGAGGTATACCAGAATGTAATCAATGGTATCCAGAGCCATAATGTATCCGTTGTATTACAGCACGATATTAAGAGCTTCAGCGTTGATGCAGTTGAGAGCATAATCCAGTGGGGACTTGCTAACGGATACACATTCCTTCCTTTGACAACATCAAGCCCTGATGTACACCACGGAATTAATAATTAATGAGCAGCAATCAATAATATGAACCCAAAATAATATCAATCAGTATTTAATATTAGAACAAAAAACTATGTATTACATCAGTCTTATCCAATCCTGATGTAATACATAGTTTTTTTATTTTATATCTTTCCTTATTTCCCTGCCCTGTTAAGAGCTGCAAGATAACCAACAGCTGATAGTGCCGCCACATTTCCTTCTCCTGCCGCTTTAACATACTGGTAAGGTACTCCTGTTATATCACCAGCCGCATATAAACCTTTTATATTAGACGCCATACTTTTATCTGTAATTACTTTGTTATCTTCTATCTTAATTCCTGGAACTAACTGGGCTGGCTTCATCGACTCCCTTAATACAAATATTCCGTCTGCCGCAAGTTCTCTGTCCTCCATAATAAGAACCATTTTATCCTCCCTACGCTCAATTGACAGCGGTTTTCCTTTAATAATATCAATATTATCTTTTAATGAATCTTTGCCTGCCTGTAATGTATTTATATCTTTATCCTTATTATAAAGAGGCATATAATACACCTTCTTAGCCGTCTGTGCAAGAAACTCTGCTTCGCTTAAAGCCTCCTCATTAAATCCTATAACTATCGCTTCTCTTTCTTTATATAAAGCGGCATCACAGGTAGCACAATAGCTTACACCACGTCCAAGATTTTCATATTCACCTGCATATGGCTTTGTAACATCTACACCTGTTGCAAGTATAACTGTAAGTGCCTCATAATTATTCTTTTTGCCCTGTATATGAAAATATTTTCCCATTGCATACACTGCATTCACCATATCTTCTGTTATATCTATTGAAAGACTTTTAAGGTGATTGTTAAATGCCTGTGACAGTTCCTTACCTGTAATATCAATAAAACCAGGATAATTCTTTATTATATGTGCCTTTGACACTTTATCACTAATCTTGTTATTACCTATAAGGAGTATTTTCCTGCCTCTTATCTTAGCAGTTATTGCCGCTGACACACCCGCTGGACCTGTTCCTATTATAGCTATATCATATCTTTCCATATCTTAATCCCTTTCCTGCCTTTTATGTTTAATTATATTATTATTAACAAAATGCTTAATATACCAAACATTACTTAATCGTTTTGTCTTTTAATATATTATAGACATACTAACGCATATTATAATAATTGTAAAATCAAAAAAAATGCAGACACATTTTATTGATATCGCACTGCCACTTAACAGCAGTCATATCCAAAATGTATCTACATCTTTATGGGTAATATTAAATCAAATTTATTGGGAATTAGTCATCTTCGCCCTGAAGTGCATCGTATCCTGTTTCACCTGTACGAACCTTTACTACATTTTCCACATCATATACGAATATCTTACCATCACCGATATGACCTGTGTAAAGTACCTTTCTTGCGGCATTGATAACATCCATTACAGGAACTTTGGAAATAACCATTTCAACCTGTACCTTAGGAAGAAGCTGCATTTCCATCTGAACTCCACGGTAATACTCTGGAGCACCCTTCTGAGCGCCACAGCCAAGTACCTGCGTAACTGTCATACCAGTTACTCCGATGTCGTTCATAGCCTTCTTTAACTTTTCGAAACGCTCCTGCTTCATAAGGATTTCCACCTTAGTAATCTTATTCTCATCTGGAATATCAGATGTCTTAATCATAGCTGGAACTGAATTTTCCATACTTTCTGAACCAACTGATACAACATTTTCATATGTTATATCTGGCATACCTGCTGTACCAAGTTCAAATCCTGCATATGCACTTGTAAGTCCGTGCTCACATATATCAAGACCCTTTATTTCCTCTTCCTCTGTAGCTCTAAGTCCAATTGTTGCCTTGATTACAAAGAATACGATTGTCATACATACAGCAGCCCATACTGCTACTGATACAAAACCTAATAACTGAAGTCCAAGCTGTGTAAATCCGCCACCGTAGAATAAACCTTCTGCCTTAATCGCACCACTCTCAATAGCAATTGCATAACCAGGGGCTTTGCTTGTAGCAAATAAACCAACTGCGATTGTACCCCATATACCATTCATCATATGAACAGCTACTGCACCAACCGGGTCATCAATGTGAAGCTTATAATCAAGAAGCCATACACCAAATACTACCAAAAGACCTGCTACAATACCTATTACTATTGCACCTGCTGCATCTGTTACATCACAAGAAGCTGTAATAGCTACAAGTCCTGCAAGTGAAGCATTAAGACACATTGAAACATCCGGCTTACCATATTTAACCCATGTGAATATCATACAAGTTACAGTTGCAATTGCTGGTGCAACTGTTGTTGTAAGGAATACCGAACCTAAATCCTCAATTGTTGTACAAGCTGCACCATTAAATCCATACCAGCCAAACCATAATATAAATACACCAAGTGCACCAAGTGGAATACTATGTCCTGGGAAAGCATTAACCTTAACTACCTTACCATTTTCATCTTTAACAAATTTACCAATACGAGGTCCTAATATCTTAGCACCTATAATAGCTGATATACCACCAACCATATGTATACAGCAGGAACCTGCGAAATCATGGAAGCCTAACTGTGATAACCAGCCTCCGCCCCATATCCAGTGTGCTTCAATAGGATATACAAGTGCCGATATAACACCTGAATATACACAATATGAAAGGAACTTTGTTCTCTCTGCCATAGCTCCTGATACAATAGTAGCTGTTGTTGCACAGAATACTAAATTAAATACAAAACTTGAAAAATTGAAATTATCATATGCTGTAAAAATATCAAATCCAGGTTTTCCAATAAAACCAAATAAATCTTCACCTAATAATAAACTGAAACCTATTACTATGAATACTACTGTTCCTATACAGAAGTCCATAAGGTTCTTCATAATAATGTTACCTGCGTTCTTAGCTCTGGTAAAACCAGTCTCAACCATTGCAAATCCTGCCTGCATCCAGAATACTAATGCAGCACCTATAAGAAACCATATACCAAATGTCTGGTCGCTTATCAAGCTTGTTAATTCTTCTATTGCCATATTCGTTTCCTCCCTGTTCGTGCCGGCACATAATATTTATTTATGTACCCTTGACAAATACTTTTTATTGTGGTTGATGAAGTTGATCAGGTTTCATCTGGTATCATAACAGTTGTTACTAAACGGCTGCTTTATTCCTATAGTTAAATAAAACAAAAAAGACGTGTAACCATATATAATGGATACACGCCTTTGTGCAATCAACTGTTTGATTTATGTGTTTAATTATACATATCTTTCCAAATAAGTATTGAAAAAATCGGACATATTATTGACTTTTTTAATATTTGTTTTATTATTATTTTATAAATGTAATCAAATATACTACTTATCAACATTATTTTAATGTATATAATATCAGAAGTGAAATGACTTTGACACTGATATTATAATAATACCAATTAATGCAATTATAAAATCAGGAGGGTACTTATGAAAGAACATTTACACCAGCCATTATTATTTAATCCAGCAATATATAACAGCTCAGATGGTAAACAGCACATCAATTACAAATATATAACCATGCCACAGACTATGCTTGTATACGCCATAGACAACACCACCGGCTCTGCAAGTAGGAAAGTATCCACTCTTATTCCATGCTCTAGTGCAGAATGGATAATAGGATATAATAAGAATAACAGCAGTTCTTCCTTCTACTGTATTGGACCAGTAAGCAGACGTTTTGACTATACTTTTGGAGAGTTTGATTATTATTTTGGAATTCGTTTTGCGGATAAGGGCTGTTATTTTGCACCATCCGTTGATGACAGCGTGCTTCCAGCTTCAATTGCCAATCAGGTATTTGAATACGAACCTGCCACAGAGTCTTTTGAATACAGACTTATATCTGAATTAATTCAAGCCGAAGATTTTGACGGACAGCTTGAAGCTTTAATATGTTTCCTTAATGACAGCAAAAAATATATAGCTGTGCCTGACAATATCATACATATGGCTAATGAGATAAAGAAAGCTTCTGGCAATATTCATATATCTGATTTATCCGAAATGTCAGGGTACTCTGAACGGCACATTAACAGATTATTCAAATCGGCATATGGTGCAGGTCCTAAAGATTACTGCAAGAATATCAGATTTCAGAAAATCATATCTGATATTATAAATGACCCATACAAAGAAAACAGCGATTATATTGCCAATGCCGGATATTCTGACCAGGCACATTTCCAGAGGGAATTCAAGGCTTACACAGGCATTACACCTAGAACTTTTATTAAGGAATTAACCCCATAATATATTTATAACTATACTGTCAATTAAATTACCTGACTGAATTTTTCAGAGTTATAAAATATACGTGGTGTTTACCGCCATCCAGACGATAAGCACCACGCATATTTATTTCTACACAAAATCAGACATAACAGTATTGCTTATATCTATGCCTCTGTCTGTAAGTGCTATTCTTGTACCATTCTGCCACAAAAGACCTTTTGCTATATTATCTTTTATCTGCTCTTTATATACACTGTATATATCTTTTCCAAATATATCTTTAAAATCGCATATATCAATCCCGGCAGACTTTCTTAAACCAAGAAACATATATTCAGCCATCTCATCTTCCAGCGTGAGAACCTCTATATTTTCTTTAAGGTCCTGACAGTTATTCTTTATTTCTAAAGAATTCTTAAGAGTCTCTTGGATATTCTTAATATTTTCCACAATACACTCTTTATTGCTTTCTTTATTATCAGCATATTCCACACATAATGCCTTAATATAATTATTAATATCGCTGATGTTAGTATACCTTTTATGATTACATAATGAAGCTGCACCAATTCCAAAACCGATATAATCAGTTCTATCCCAATATTTAAGATTATGCTTACATTCATAACCTGCCTTGGCATAATTGGATATTTCGTATCTTTCATAACCTGCCTGACCTAATATCTCTTTAGTAAGTGCATACATTTTCCTGTCGTCATCATCATCAGGAATATCCGGATAATTGTCTATGTTATCATACAGCCTTGTGCCTTCTTCTATTATAAGACTGTATACAGATATATGCTCTGTATTAAGTGATACAGCCTCCTTTAGCACTCTGGTAAAGCTTTCTATGGTCTGACCCGGAAGTGCTGACATAAGGTCTATATTGATATTAGTAAAGCCTGCATTCCTTGCTATGGCAAGGCTGTTCTTAAACTGTTCAAATGTATGAATTCTTCCAAGCATACGAAGCTCTTTATCATCAGTGCTCTGCAATCCAAAGCTTATTCTGTTAATCCCAGCTTCCCTGTAAATGTATGCTTTTTCACTATTTATTGTACCTGGATTACATTCTATTGTTATCTCTGCATTGCCATCAACACGATATCTTTGCTTTACAGCCTCTAATATATCTTTAATATATTCAGCATTTATTGCTGACGGAGTTCCACCACCGATAAATATTGAAGTTACATTTTTATCAAGACCAGCCTCACTTAATGCTATCTCATTAATTAAAGCTTTAACATAACTGCTTTTCGTCTTATCATCTGCTGGTGCAGATAAGAAATCACAATATATACATTTTTGCATACAAAAGGGGATATGTATATATATCCCCAGTTCGTTATTATTCTTCATCTAACTTTAATACACTCATAAATGCTTTCTGTGGTATCTCTACGTTACCAATCTGACGCATTCTCTTCTTTCCTTCCTTCTGCTTTTCAAGAAGCTTCTTCTTACGGGAAATATCACCACCGTAACACTTGGCAAGTACATCCTTACGAAGTGCCTTAACAGTTTCCCTTGCTATAACCCTGCTTCCGATGGCCGCCTGAATAGGAATCTCAAACTGCTGTCTAGGAATTTCCTGCTTAAGCTTCTCGCACATCTTTCTTCCACGTTCCTCCGCACTTCCTGCAAATACAATAAATGAAAGTGCATCAACTTCTTCCTTGTTGATAAGAATATCAAGCTTAACAAGGTTAGACCTCTCATATCCCTTCATTTCATAGTCAAATGAAGCGTAACCTCTTGAGCGTGACTTTAACGCATCAAAGAAATCATATATTATCTCATTAAGCGGAAGGTCATACTTAAGCAGTGCTCTTGTCTGTTCTATATATTCCATACCATTGTATACACCACGGCGTTCCTGACAAAGTTTCATAATAGGTCCAACAAATTCGGTTGTAACCATAATCTCAGCGCTTACCATAGGTTCTTCCATATAGTCTATCTCTGATGGATCAGGCATATTAGACGGATTAGTAAGGTCTATAACTTCACCATTAGTCTTATGGACTTTATATATAACTCCCGGTGCTGTTGTTACAAGGTCAAGGTTATATTCTCTCTCAAGTCTTTCCTGTATAATCTCAAGATGCAAAAGCCCTAAGAAACCACATCTGAAACCAAAACCAAGTGCTATAGATGTCTCAGGCTCAAACTGGAGTGAAGCATCATTAAGCTGAAGCTTCTCCAATGCTTCTCTTAGATCCTGATATTTTGCACCGTCTGCTGGATACAGACCGCAGTACACCATAGGGTTGACCTTCTTATAACCTGGAAGCGGCTCTGATACAGGTCTGTCATTATCTGTAACAGTATCACCAACTCTCGTATCCTGAACATTTTTAATACTTGCTGTAATATATCCAACCATACCTGCACTTAATTCATCGCAAGGTATGAACTGACCAGCTCCGAAGTAACCTACCTCAACTACTTCTTCTACTGCTCCGGTTGCCATCATTCTTATCTTAGTACCCTTCTTTACAGTACCCTCTACTATTCTTACAAATATAATAACACCCTTATATGCATCGTATAATGAGTCAAATATAAGTGCAGATAAAGGATTAGCTGCATCACCTGTAGGTGCTGGTATTTTCTTTACTATCTGTTCAAGAACTTCCTCGATATTAATGCCATTTTTCGCTGAAATTAACGGAGCGTCCTGAGCCTCTATTCCGATAATATCCTCAATCTCATCTTTAACTCTGTCTGGTTCTGCACTTGGAAGATCAATCTTATTAATAACAGGAAATACCTCTAAGTCGTGGTCAAGTGCAAGATATACATTGGCAAGTGTCTGTGCCTCTATGCCCTGTGCCGCATCTACTACAAGTACAGCACCATCACAAGCCGCAAGTGCCCTTGATACCTCATAGTTAAAGTCAACGTGACCTGGAGTATCAATAAGATTAAATATATATTCTTCGCCGTCCTGGGCCCTGTATACAGTTCTTACTGTCTGTGACTTTATTGTAATTCCTCTCTCCCTCTCGATATCCATATTATCAAGAACCTGCTCCTGCATTTCCCTGCTTGTAAGAAGTCCTGTCTTTTCTATAATTCTGTCGGCAAGAGTTGACTTGCCGTGGTCAATATGTGCTATAATACAAAAATTTCTTATGTTCTTCTGATTAATTACTGCCATTCGTATAACCTGCCTGTTCTAAGTATTTCATAATTCCATCAGCTATAAGCTTAGCTGTATTGTCTATATCTGTTGTTACAAGTTTATTATCCTTACTGCTGTACATATTGCCTAACTCTATTATACAGCTCGCTACTTTGCTGTGCTGGTTCAGGTAATAATCTTTGCTCTTATTATCAGGAGTACCCGTATTCACTCCCGATAAGCTTACATCTACTCCATTTAACTCTTCCATAATATCACTCGCAAGGCTTTTAGAGTTAGATGGGGAAGAGGTATGAATCCACGCACTTATTCCCTTACTGCTTCCTGACTTATCAGTAATATCCCTATGAAATGACACAAGTGCCGCTGCTTTGGCGTTATTGCATATCTCTATACGCTTGGTATAATCCACCGATGTATCAGTTGTTCTTGTCATAACAACTGTAACGCCAGCACTTTCAAGCTCATTCTTAACGCTGTCAGCTAAAGATAACATCTGTGTCTTTTCATAGTTAGTTCCGTCGTACTGTCCTGTATCACTTCCACCGTGAGGAGCATCTATACACACTATTGCCTTAGACGACCAGTTAATTGTCTTATTATTACTTTCTTTGTTATTATCCTCATTGTTCTGCAAAAGCCCATCATCAGTTACCTCATCTGATGTTGTCTTTCCTATATTCATAATTGACCTTATAGAAGCTCCACAGTCAATATATAACATTACGGCAAATATTAATATAGCTGCTAATGAAGCCACTCCGAATATTCTGTCCCACTTAAATGATGTATTATTCTTATTATTCATTATTATCTCTCCAATCCATACCCTTTCTATTTTCTTAGAATACAAGCGGATTGTCAAGTAAAATGTTTAACAGCTTCTCACCATTTCTCTTTTTAATCTCTTTATAATCTTCTTTTCAAGTCTTGATATATATGACTGCGATATTCCAAGCATATCAGCGACCTCTTTTTGTGTCTTTTCCTCTCCATCTTTATCACTAAGACCATATCTTAAATCGACTATAATTCTCTCCCTCTCAGACAAATTGCCAATCGCCCTCTTTAATGCTTTCATCTCAACCTCATTTTCAAGGTCTTTATAACACACATCATCTTCAGTTCCAAGAATATCAGATAACAAAAGTTCATTGCCATCCCAGTCAACATTGAGTGGTTCATCAATTGACACCTCTGCTTTTACCTTGCTATTTCTTCTAAGATACATAAGAATTTCATTCTCTATACATCTTGAAGCATAAGTTGCAAGCTTTATATTCTTATCCCTGTCATATGAATTAATTGCCTTTATAAGACCTATTGTGCCAATTGATATAAGGTCCTCTACTCCAACACCTGTATTATCAAATTTCTTGGCTATGTATACAACAAGTCTTAAGTTATGTTCTATAAGCATTTTCTTAGCATAATCGTCATTATCAGTCTTTAACATTGCCAGCACATTTTTCTCCTCCTCAATATCAAGCGGTGCTGGCAGCACCTCTGTACCTCCTATATAATGAACTTCTCTTGTCCCCATCATATAAAAATTCTTAATAGAAGGTACCACCTTAAGCTGAAAACGATCTGCAACTGCCACTTTAATCACTATCTTACTCCTCTTTTCTACGGTGCTTTCTTTTGTCTTTACAGGAATACGAAAGCACCGCCGACATACCCTGTTTATTATTGCATCATATGTCCCGTGACGCTTTTGGGGGTGCATATGATGAGCATCTTTGTGCTCATTATTGCATCATATGTCCATTAATAAGTGCCTGATATTCCCCTGCCTGTGATACGCATACCTCTGACAATCCTATAAGCACATTTTTATAAGCTTTCGTCTTAACATCATTGGATATGTATATGTAATCTGCTGTAATTACCTCTATCATTCCTGTGTCCATACCTACACTCCTGTATGGAATAAGATGATATCTTATTCTGCTGTAATCATTTATCTTAGAAAGAACCTTGTCAAAACATTTCTTATCCATAACATTTACTGGTTTATTACAATAATAATCACTAAGCTGGTTTCCAGTGTCTATCATTCCCTTTAATGTAATACGTTCGTCCCCAATAACCACTGTTACTACATATATCTGCATTTTTCTATTGAGCTTCTCTTTGCTTCGTACCAGTATGATGAGCATAAGATACGCCACGACTGCATATATAACCAACTGCCTGTTGTTTATCATTATATTCTTTATTACAAAGCCAACATATGTATAGTACACGAGTAAATGTATCGCACCGCCAAGAAATACTGCTATGCCAATCATTACCGCTACGCCTTTTAACAAGTCCTTTATATAACTCCTTATAGCAAACCAATTAATCTTTCCTGAACTTCCCTTGATAATATTTAATGGACTATTAATTATCATAAGCATTAATCCAGTGATGATTAAATATGTGCACCAATTAACGAAAAGCCTATATTCATCCGGAATACATATTGCAATGACTGACCATATTGCCCCCAAAGTGGAAGAAAGCAGCAGACGGGGCAGTGATGTATGATAATGCATTATTTTGTTTACCATAACCATAACAATCAAATCCATACAATAATTAATTCCAAATAATACATCAATGTATATTACAATTCACTCTCACCTCCATTGCACAATCAGGTATACCCTGCATAATAGTTTACAGAAAATGCTTTCCTGCAACGAAAATAAGTATACATAACTTAATATGCAAAATTTGTCAAAAGCACAGAGTCACATTAATTTTCTAATATAATTCGCTATGAAATAAAAAAGAATGTGTGAAACACATTCTCGCACCGAGCACGGTCGCTTGCGACAAAATACATCTTCGTGCGAGTGTGCATCATCGGCATATAGTGCCTTTTATGTAATAGGGGATTCTATTGGAATTTCCTATTACATAAAAAAGGAACGCCGAAGCGTTCCTTAATATCAATATTTCATTAACAATAATATAAGCCCAATAAGTATATGAACCGACAACCTATCTGTCAGATTAAATGATTATATTAATTACTTTCTGTTCTTCTGAAGGAAAGTAGGTATTGTAATACCATTAGACTTCACATTGCTTGTAACAGGGGCTGGCTGCTTAAGTCCTGGAAGTGGTGTCTGAGACTGTGTACCTGTCATACCGCCTGCTGGCTGAACTGGTGTCTGTGGAGCCTGATATGTATATGCTGGCTTTACTGCTGGTTTAACAGTCTGTCCAACTCCCTGTGTTGCCTGTGCCTTAGGTGAGAACTTCGCCATTGCAGTATTGACATTCACATCTTCAATACCTGTAGCAATTACAGTTATTGTTACGCTGTCTGTAGCTGTCTCATCATATATAGCACCAAAGATGATATTGGCATTATCACCTGCAAGTTCCTGAACATAGCTTGCAGCCTCATCTGCTTCAACAAGGCTCATATCACCAGATACGTTGATAATAACGTGTGTAGCACCCTCGATTGTTGTCTCAAGAAGTGGGCTTGTAACAGCCTGCTTAACAGCTTCAATAGCCTTATCATCACCTGTAGCATTACCGATACCGATATGTGCGATACCCTTGTCTGACATAACTGTCTTAACATCTGCAAAGTCAAGGTTGATAAGACCTGGTACATTAATAAGGTCTGTAATCCCCTGTACTGCCTGCTGTAATACCTCATCAGCCTTCTTTAAGGCATCTGGCATAGTTGTTCTTCTGTCTACTATCTGAAGAAGCTTGTCATTAGGAATTACAATAAGTGTATCCACGTTCTCCTTAAGCTTCTCAATACCCGATTCTGCATTAGTCATTCTTGTTCTTGCCTCAAATCTGAAAGGCTTAGTAACAACACCAACTGTAAGGATACCCATCTGTTTAGAAATCTTAGCAACAACCGGAGCTGCACCTGTACCAGTTCCGCCGCCCATTCCGCAAGTAACGAATACCATATCCGCACCTTTGATAGCTTCTGTTAATTCTTCAACATTCTCTTCTGCTGCCTTCTCACCAATCTCAGGCTGGGCTCCTGCACCAAGTCCCTTAGTAAGCTTCTCACCTATCTGAATAGCTGTTGGAGCTTTACAGAACTGTAATGCTTGGCTATCTGTATTAATACCAATAAATTCTACCCCGCTTATATTCTCATCTATCATTCTATTAACAGCATTATTACCTGCTCCACCTACGCCGATGACTATAATTCTTGCTGATGAATCTGATTCGTTAATTATTTCTACCAAGGTTGTTGCCTCCTTTAATCAATCCTTATACATTTATCTATAATGATATAATTTTTCGCAATAAATATCAACTGATTTTTTCATTTTATTTCACTAAAAATTGAACTTTAAAGCGTACAATTCTGAATATTTACACATCATTTTAGTGTGTTTTAATTATATTCATCTTTTTTGAATATTATAGATGAACTGTCTTTTGTATAATCCTGCATATACAAAGAACCTTTAAGCCCTGCAAATTTGGTTTCCATCTGTTTTAACTCAAAAAGCTTGTCCGTATAATCATCACTCTTTCCAAGGTATACCTTAACCTCGTCTATATACAATATTACATTGTCCGATGAGTCAAAATATACTTTTGAAACATCAAGATTATACTTATCAAAGCTCTGTGTCAGATCAAGTATGTGCCTGAACACTTCATCATCTCCGACTTCAAGCTTGGAATCAAGCACTATTGAATTAAACTTAAGACCTATTATCTCAGGAACTTTTTCAAAAGTTTCTGTTGAACTTTCAACAACAATACCATCTTTGTCAAAATACATATTACAGCCCATATAACGTATATAACCAATAACTGCCTTTTCATAGACTGTTATGTACATACCTCTTGGCCACTGTATTTCAACATCATATTTCTGAATGAAAGGTATTGTCTTTTTCTTATTGCCAAACAGTGTATACAATACAGTGTTTGGTGTGTCATTTCCAAATATTCTGCTTGTCATTTCTTCATTAGAATAATGGGAATTACCCACATATGTTATCTTATCAGTTCTAAATCCAAAATAGACAGCCGCACACGCAGCTATCAGGGCTGCCACAATAATATATATTATGAACAGCCTTTTTTTCTTTCTCGCCTTTGCCATAACTATCTCTCTAACCTAATCTGACTACTTATATTAAACACAATTCCTAACTCTGCCAGCAGGAACAGACTCGCCGTGCCTCCATAGCTTATAAATGGAAGTGTTACGCCTGTATTAGGAAATACATTGGTTACAACGGCAATATTAACTATTACCTGAATTGCTATATGGGCGAATATTCCAACTGCAAGAAGTGAACCGAACAAATCTGGTGAGTTCTGTGATATATATATAATTCTCCAGAGCATTATTATAAAAAGCATAATAACGCACGCAGCACCAAACAGTCCTAACTCCTCACATATTATTGAAAATATCATATCATTCTGCGACTCTGGTATGAAGCCTAACTTCTGCATACTCTTTCCAAGTCCCTTACCAAAAAGTCCGCCAGAACCTATGGCATAAAGCCCCTGCATAGTCTGATAGCCTTTTCCGTCTATGTACTTTTCAGGGTCTACCCATACTAAAAGTCTTGTAAAACGAAACTTCTTAAACTGGACTCCATTTTCAACAGCCTGCTTAAGCCACTGCCTGCCTGCTATATAGCCTGCCATTATAATTCCAATAATTCCGCCGTGAACCCAGTAATTAGGATATACAACAAATGTCATAACAAACACAATTCCACATACTATGATTGCACTACTTAAGTTAGATGTAATTCCAAAAAGCATAGCCGCTGGAATTACTGCACAGCCCAAAAATATTTTCGCTATCTGTGACAGTTTTTTAATCTTTGTTCCTGACGCACACATCTTAGCCGCCGCCATAATAATAACACTTATCTTAACAAGCTCTGCTGGCTGAAAGCTTATCGGACCAATATATATCCATCTTTTAGCACCGTGGCTTTCACGTCCAAATGGAATAACTGCTAACACCATTAAAAGTGATATAACAAATATCCACGGAGCGGCCTTTTTTAAAATATGGTAATCTACAAATCTTGCTATAAAAAACATACACGCAAAACCTAACAGGTCAAATATAAGCTGTCTTTTAAAATAGTATTCCGGATTGCCATAATTAATCTGCGCTGTGTAAGAACTTGTACTGTATATCATTGTAAGTCCGAAACCTACAATGAATATAAGCACAAACAAAAGACTGTAATCAAAATAGAATCCATTCTTTCTTTTTCTTCTTTTCTTTGCCATAATTAAAGCTCATTGACATATTGCTTGAACATGTCACCTCTCTGTTCATAATTATCAAACATTCCCCAGCTTGCACACGCTGGTGATAATAATACCGCATCACCTTTGTCTGCGCTGGCTGCACATATATCTACTACTTCTTTTAAATTATCAGCAAATACATAGTCCTTGAATCCATATTTATCACAGGTCTCGGCTATTTTATCAGCAGTCTGGCCTATAAGAACAAGCTTCTTTACCTTGCCCTTGAAGGCTTTTACATACATATCAAATTCAGAACCTTTATCATAACCGCCGCCTATTAAAATAGTTGGTCTTACCATAGCCTCAATTGCTTTTACAGAAGCTTCCGGATTAGTTCCCTTGGAATCGTTATAATACCATACATCATTCTTGGTAGCTACATACTCTATTCTGTGTTCTACAGCCTTGAACTTCTTTACCTGCTGTACAATTATGTCATCAGGTATGCCTGCCGCCTTAGTCATTGCGATAGCTGCACATACATTTTCATAGTTATGTGTTCCAAGAAGGTTCATATCGTGTACATTAAGCATAAGTTCATCTGTAGTGCCATCTGCATATCTTATATCATCTCCCTGAACATATGCACCAATCTCAGGCTTTCTCTTGCTTGAGAACCATACAACCTTAGCTGGACACTCACTTCCAAATCTGTATAATTCTTCGTCCTCCATATTAAGGACACACACATCATCCTTTGTCTGGTTCATAGAAATGTTTTCTTTAGTCTTGGAATAACATTCCATTGTATGATGTCTGTTAAGGTGGTCTGGTGTAATGTTAAGTATCGCACTTACAACCGGATGGAACTTGTGTATTGTTTCTAACTGGAAGCTGCTTATCTCTGCTACTGTATAAGAGTCATTACTTGTATTAAGCACTTCTCCCGTATATGAATTACCTATATTTCCAACAACAAATGTCTTCTCATTATAGGCTTTCACTATCTGTCCTACCAAAGCTGTAGTTGTTGTCTTGCCATTAGTACCTGTTATGGCAATTATTCTGCCTTTATCATAATTATATGCAAGTTCTATCTCGCCCCATACTGGAACTTCTGCTTTCTTAAACTGTTCAACAATAGGACTGTCAACCGGAACGCCCGGACTTATTACAAGAAGGTCGACCTGATTAGTTATATCCTCGGGCAGCTTTCCAATAATAATCTCTGCTTTATTGCCTTTAAGTTTCTTTGATACATCTTCCCTTGAAAGCTTTTCGTTGCCGTCATATATAATACAGTCTGCACCAGCTTTGTTAAGAAGGTCTATAGCACCGATTCCACTTATTCCAGTACCAACTACCATTACCTTTTTATTATTTAATTCCATAATGTTCCTCCATTACCACGCATATAATACGTTTTTTAAACAACTGTCTTTATTTTACTCTACACCTATCCATCTGTAAAGCGGATAAACACTGTTTTAACGCTTTATTAACGCATTTTCTTACTTGTTATTAAGGTACGGAAGTATATTTTCATATAACTCTCTTATGACCGGTGCTGCAATTGTACCGCCATAATATACCCCTTCTGGCTCATCAATAAGACACATAGCAATAACCTGTGGATTTTCCACACTTGAAAATCCTATAAATGAAGCGATATACTTTCCAGAACCTCTTGGAAGCTTCTGTGATGTTGCTGTCTTTCCACCTATTGAAAAGCCCTCTATATATGCATTCTTTCCACCGCCTTCCTCAACTACCTGCCTTAATATGTCCCTCATAGTATCACTTGTTGATTTGTCAATTGTGCTCTCAGTTGTAGAATAATAGAACTCATTATAAGTCTGCCCCGAACCATCACTTGTCTTAACTGCAAAATGTGGTGTAACAAGATTACCACCATTGACAATTGCTGCCGCCGCACGAAGCATCTGGATAGGTGTTATCTGAAATGACTGTCCGAATGACATTGTTGCAAGCTCTACTTCACCAACGTTTTCTTTATTGTGGATAATCGTTGAAGCCTCACCAGCAATATCTATTCCGGTCTTAGACAAAAGTCCAAGCTTACCGCAATAATTATAGAAATTGTCTACACCTACCCTTCTTCCCCATTCAATAAATGCAGGGTTGCAGGAATTCATAACTGTATGCGTAAAATCCTGTGTTCCGTGGCCCGTTGTCTTATGACACCTTATGCGCCTGTCACCAACAAGCGTTGAACCTGAACAGGTATAGGAGTCACTTAAACTTACAACTTTGGTTTCAAGTGCTGCTGTTGCAGTTACCATTTTAAACACTGAACCTGGCTCATAAGTATCATTAATGCAGAAATTTCTCCACATATTATTAAGAAGATCCATTTTATTGCCTGAACTGCCGTCATCTTCCACCTCGTAATTAAGTACATACGGCTCATTAAGATTATATTCAGGCACGTTGACCATTGCATACAACTCTCCATTATTAGGATTCATAACTATTATTGACACCCGCTTAGCATTTTTCTTTGCAAGCGTTGTATATGCTAACTGCTGGGCATATGACTGTATATTCATATCTATGCTTATATATAAATCCTGACCTCTCTGCGGCTCTAACCTTCCCTCTTTTGCATTTTTTATCTCTGTACCCCATGCATCGGTAAGTGTAAGTATCCTGCCATTATTGCCAGCAAGATATACATCATACTTAGCCTCAAGTCCGACTATTCCCTGATTATCACTTCCTGTAAAGCCAAGCACCTTGGAAGCAAGCGTATCATAAGGATAATATCTTTTATAATCCTCATCTACCTTAACTCCGTTTAAGCCGGCTTTTCTTATTACATCACCTGTATCCTTATCAACATTGGTCTTTATAGTTTCAATTGATGATACCTTTTCAACCTTTTTTCTTACAACTGCTTCATCCATGTCAAGATTGTCACAAAGCATTTTAATAACTTCTTCCGGCTTATCTATCTGGCTGTGAATAACGGATATTGTACACACAGTTGTATTGTCAGCAAGAACAACACCATTGGTATCAAGAATTCTTCCACGCATAGCCTTTATAGCTCTCTCCCTCTCGTGAAGTTCTGCTGCACGCACGCTGTAATATTCAGCCTTGATGGTCATTATATATCCCACTCTTACTATCAGTATTGACATAATAAGCACAAGGCTTACTATAACCACCAGAAGCTTCTTTCTATGTCTTGTTCTTACAAAATAACCATATCTCTCATCTTCATTAAGCTTAATTCTTTCTGTCACTAATACAATAACCCCGAATAAACTTACTTATTATTATGAAAGTTTATTCAGGGTTATTCTTATACTTATTATTACTTAACAGCTTAATTAGATGAAGCTGTGCCTGCTGGTATCCCATCAACTGTTAATTCATCAGGACTTGAACTTGTATCCTCATATTCGTCTGAGGCATCCTTGTATACATTCATATATGGAAGAAGCTTTTCAAGTACATTGTGTGTAAGTGTAAGCACATCTGCTGAACTTCCTGATGTTCCTGTAGTTCCATATGGCTCATCAATAACTACATATATTGCAAACTTAGGATTTTCTGCTGGCGCGTGTCCTATAAATGATATAATCCACTTGTTATCCTTTCTATCACCCTTCTGGGCTGTTCCTGTCTTACCAGCAACTGAATATCCTGTAACGCCTGCTTTCTTGGCTGTTCCTTCTTCTACTGTATTCTTAAGATATCTTCTTAAAAGCTTTGATGTTGAAGCTGTAATTGTCTGTCTTACAAGATTAGCCTTATATTCCTTTACAACTTCACCATTGGCTGATTCAATTCTCTTTACAATATGTGGCTGGTAAAGCATACCACCATTAATAATCGAACAATATGCCGCCATCATCTGCATCATATTAACATTAATAGTCTGTCCAAATGAATTACAAGCCGCATCAATAGTTGTCATACGGTCACCATATACGATACCTGTTGTCTCACCTGGAAGATCTATTCCGGTTATCTTTCCAAATCCAAACAATGACTGGTAATATGCAAATCTGCTGTTACCCATCTCAAGTGCAAGATGAATCATATACGGGTTGCAGGAATTCATAAGTGCCTGCTCAACTGTAAGTGAACCATGTGAACCTATTGTACTGAACACATGACACTTTAATTTATAATCAGCTACAGTTTCAAATCCCTTGCATACATATGTATCACCATCCTTTACAACACCTTCCTCCAAAGCTGAGGCTACCGTTACTGGTTTAAATGTTGAACCTGGCTCATAACTTTCTGATACACAATAATTAGTCCATAAAGAATACAGGTTATTTCTGTATTCTTCATCAGACATATCTTTAATCTCCTCATCTGTATACATACCAGTTAATTTTCTTGGATCATTAAGATTAAAGGTTGGATAACTAGCCATTCCAAGTATCTCACCATTAGATGGGTCTGCCACTACTACTGCTGTATTCTTTGAAGGCTTTTCTTCATTATATTCTAATATGCATTTCTCAATAATCGACTGTACATTATAATCAAGTGTTGTAACTATATTATTGCCATCAACAGCATTTTTCTGTGTCTCTGTAACCTCAAGACCTTCATCTACATAGCTGTATGTTGTTCCATTAGTACCAGTTAATTCCTCATCATATTGGCTTTCAATTCCAAGCTCACCACCATTAGTGGCACTTGCAAATCCAACAACATCACTTGCAAATGTTCCAAGAGGATATTTTCTTATATAACTGTCCTCAAACCATACACCTTTAATATTCTTTCCCTCAGTTGAGTCTGCCATAAGATTTTTAAAATCAGCTATCTGATCTGTAGTAAGGTTTGATAAAAGCTTCTGATACCTGCTCTGTGAATTCTCACTCACCTTTTGCTCAAGCTCACTTCTGTTTAAATTAAAATATTTACAAAGAGCTGATAATGTAGGTTCTTTATATTCTCCGTCTGAAAGCATAAGCTTGACATCTAATATAAGATTATATACTCTCTCACTGTATGCAAGCACAGTTCCATCACCAGTTAATATCTGACCTCTCTTATAAGGTAGTTCTGTTGATGTATATGTCTGGTGGTCTAACACTGCCTTGGCATATGTCTCTCCGTGTGTATAATTAATTCTGAATACCTGTCCACCTAATGCCATAAGAATTACTACTACCATTACAAGTGCAACCATTCCTTTGGTGTGAACACGTTTAAGCATAACTTTTTTTCTTCTGTACTTATTCTTTTTTAACTGTTCATCGCTTACCATAAGTACCTCTTATTATATTATTTTACCTGAATATTAATTGCTTTCAGGAACATCTTTATACTGCTTTACATATTCGCTCTCTTTAGAATCGTATGTAATAACCTGCTTCTTTTCTGGATACACCATTCCTAATTCATTAACTGCTGTATCATATATAGCATCATAATCTATGCTTGCATTAATATCTGACTCTAATACGTCATTATTCTCCTTTAATGTGCTAAGCTCGCTCTTTAACTCAGCTATCACATCTGAATTAGTCTTAGCTGTTGCCTGAACATTAAGGTACTGATAACATATAAAGAAGACAACTGCAGCAACACTCGCAACTGCAACTGTATACATAAGATTGATCTTATTATTGCGTCTTATCTGCTTCTGTCTCTGCCTTCTTATTTCTCTGTTGATTTCCTTCTGTGTCTGCTGGGATTCATCTGGGGTTTTAAGTGGTTCAGCGATATTTAATTGTCTTACCGCACTACCATATTCATACGGCACTTTGCTTACATTTCTTGAATTTCTTCTGTACTCTGCTCTACTTCTCTTTTCCACTTTACACTACCTCCCATTATACCCTTTCAAATACTCTTAACTTAGAACTCTTTGATCTGCTATTTTCATTAATCTCTTCATCTGTTGGAACTATAGGCTTTCTAGTAATCACCCTGCCCTTCGGTACTTTACCACACACACACGCAGGAAAGCTTGGTGGACAGGTACAAGGATTCTCGTTATTCCTAAACCTTGTCTTTACTATTCTGTCTTCTAACGAATGAAATGTTATTATACAAAGTCTTCCTTCTGGCTTAAGCCTGTCAATCATCATATCTATAGAATTCTCTAGCACTTCCAATTCTTTATTAAGTTCAATTCTTATAGCCTGATAAGTTCTCTTAGATGGATGTCCACCTGTCGCCCTTACCTTCATAGGTATAGCTGCCTTTATAATATCGTTAAGCTCAAATGTTGTCTCAATTGGCTTTTCCTGTCTTGCAGCCACTATATGCTTAGCTATATTCTTAGCAAACCTGTCCTCACCATAATCTCTTATTATTCTGTAAAGATCAAATTCGCTGTATTCATTAACAATATCTTTAGCTGTAATCTCCTGTCTTTGATCCATTCTCATATCAAGTGCTGTGTCCACATTATATGTAAACCCTCTGTCAGCCGCATCTAACTGATATGATGAAACACCCAGATCCAGCATAATTCCATCAACTTTATCTATTCCTAACTCATCAAGGACTTTGTCCATATTACAGTAATTATTTCTTACGATTGTAACCCTGTCCATATATGGTTCTAATCTCTTACCTGCTGCTTTTATGGCATCTTCGTCCTGATCTATTCCTATCAATCTTCCACCCCCGGAAAGTCTTCCTGCGATTTCGTATGAATGTCCGCCTCCGCCAAGAGTTCCATCAACATATATGCCATCAGGTTTAATATTCAATTCATCTACCGTCTCATATAAAAGAACTGACTTATGCTTGAACTCCATACTAATCTCCTTTCCGCCTGCTATATCAGCAATTAATTATATGGTGAATCCCAGACTGTCCATATTCTCTGCGACCTCGTCCATATTGTCATCATAATTGCTTATACTGTCATTCCAGCTTTCTTTACTCCATATCTCTATCCTGCTTCCAACACCTACAAATACTACATCCTTCTGTAACGAAGCAAACTCTCTTAATACAGATGGTATAAGAATTCTTCCCTGCTTGTCTAATTCGACATCTGCTGCTCCTGCAAGAAAGAATCTTGTAAATGTTCTGGCATTCTTATTAGTAAGAGGCAGTGTCTTAAGCTTCTCCTCGAATCTCTGCCACTCTTCATTAGTGTATACAAATAAACAGTTATCAAGTCCCTTAGTGATAATAAAATTATCCCCAAGGCTTTCGCGGAACTTCACAGGAACGATTATTCTGCCTTTGGCATCTATTGTATGTCCATATTCGCCCATAAACATAGCAATCGTTCCTCCTTTCCCCACTTGTAACCACTTGCTACCACTTTTCTCCACTTTGAGAACAATTCTATACTGATTTTGTGCAAAATACAAGTGTTTTCCGCTAATTTATAAAATTTTTTTAAACTTTTGCACTATATTATGCCCGTAAAATATACAATCATATGTATATCCACATAAAAATAGTAATTTTAATACTCACACCATCTGATTGTATGTAATTAGTTGAGCTTTAGGAAAAGATATGTTAAAATACAGGTTGCGTTACTGCGTATATTTACTAAACATAAATCTGCATATGATACACATTTATGTTGGAAATGAGGAGAATATATGAAACTTGGAATAGTTGGTCTTCCTAATGTTGGAAAGAGTACACTTTTTAATTCTTTAACTAAGGCTGGAGCAGAATCAGCCAATTATCCATTCTGTACAATAGACCCTAATGTAGGAATTGTTGCCGTACCAGATGAAAGACTTGATAAGCTTGCAGCACTTTATAATTCAGCAAAGATTACACCTGCTGTTATCGAATTCGTTGATATCGCTGGTCTTGTTAAGGGTGCTTCTAAAGGTGAAGGTCTTGGTAACCAGTTCCTTGCTAATATAAGAGAAGTTGATGCAATCGTTCACGTTGTCAGATGTTTTGAGGACTCTAATATTGTTCACGTTGACGGTTCTGTCAATCCTGTAAGAGATATTGAAACAATCAACCTTGAATTAATCTTTTCAGATATGGAAGTTCTTGAAAGACGTCTTGCTAAGCAGAAGCGTGCTTCCTACAATAATAAGGACATTGCTAAAGAATGTGACCTTATCGAAAGACTTCTTAAGTTCCTTGAGGCTGGTAACCTTGCCAAGAACTTTGAATGTGAAGATGAAGACGAAGAGTCCTTTATGAGGGAATACAATCTTCTTACAAGTAAGCCCGTTATATTCGCTGCTAATGTATCAGAAGATGACCTTGCCGATGATGGTGCTAACAATGAATATGTACAGAGTGTACGTGAATATTCTAAAAAGGATAACTGCGAAGTATTCGTTATATGTGCACAGATTGAACAGGAAATCTCAGAACTTGATGATGATGAAAAGAAAATGTTCTTAGAGGACCTTGGAATTAGTTCTTCTGGTCTTGATAAGCTTATCGCTGCAAGCTACAGAATATTAGGTCTTATAAGTTACTTAACTGCTGGTGAGACAGAGACAAGAGCCTGGACAATAACTAACGGAACTAAAGCTCCTGGTGCTGCAGGTAAAATCCACAGCGATTTCGAGAGAGGCTTTATCAAAGCAGAAGTTGTCAACTATAAGGATTTACTTGACTGTGGCTCTTATACTAAAGCCAAGGAAAAAGGTCTTGTACGTATGGAAGGTAAAGACTATGTTGTTAAAGACGGCGATGTAATATTATTCCGTTTCAACGTATAATAATATTAGTACATTAATAATTATATATTTATAATAATATAAGTTCTACAAGTCAGATAATATAGGATTTGTTCCAACTTCTGAACTTCTGACAAAGAATTATATAAAAGATGGTGGCACGAATTAACGTGTCACCATCTTTTTATCTACAGGACATAATTTTAATATGTGCTCATTATCTCCTTAAATCTCTTAACATTAGCTCCTGCATCATTCTTAAACACAGCCGAACCTGCAACTATTACATTAGCTCCAGCTTCAAGCACTGATACTAGATTTTCTATATTAATTCCACCATCTATCTCAATATCTACGTTATCAAGACCTTTTTCTATAAGCTTTGCTTTAATCTGCTTAACCTTTTCTAATGACTCCGGTATGAACTTCTGTCCGCCAAAGCCAGGATGAACGCTCATAACAAGCACCATATCCACCAATGAAAGATAAGGCTCAATAGCCTTTACTGGTGTCTCTGGATTAAGTGTAATAGCTGCTTTGACACCACATTCCCGTATCTTTTCAATTGTGGCAACAACATCTTCGCACGCCTCAACGTGGACAGTTATTATATCCGCACCACATTTTACAAAGTCTTCTATATAACGGATTGGTTCTTCGATCATAAGATGAACATCAAATACTCTGCTTGTACAGCTTCTTATTGATTTGATAACAGGCATACCATAGGAAATGCTTGGAACAAACCTGCCGTCCATGACATCAATATGTATATACTCTGCTCCTGCTTCATCAATTGCTTTAATATCTTTCTCAAGATTTTTAAAATCTGCTGATAATATTGAAGGTGATAATATAGTCATTATATTCCTCATTTCTGTGTAATTAATATTATTTAACCTATACAGCCAGCCCTGGCATATAGATAATCAATTATCACTAATCTATAATTAATATTTCTTCTTGTTCTTTACCTCGTCATATATCTCTACATAACTTGTATAACGTCTTCTGCTTATTAATCCTGCCTCAACCGCTTCCTTAACCCTGCAGTCAGGCTCATTAATATGAACACAGCCATTAAATCTGCACTGCCCTTCATATTCACTGAATTCCTCAAAATAAAATCTTATCTGTTCCTTTTCAAGTTCTGGAATATTAAGAGATGTAAAGCCCGGCGTGTCGCATATATATGTAGCATCACTCACATTAAATATCTGTGAATGTCTTGTTGTATGCCTTCCTCTTCCAATCCTGCTCACATCACCAGTTGCACTCACTTCCTGCGGAAGTATAAGATTGGTAAGTGACGACTTGCCAACACCTGATGGTCCAGCTAATATTGTCGTCTTTTTCTCAAGTGTCTTAAGAACTATGTCTATTCCTTTATTATCATAAGTACTTATAAATATGACTTTACAGCCACATTTTTCATATATGTCAGAAAGCTCTTCTAATGTGTCATCTTCTGCCAGATCTATTTTGTTAAACACTACAACTGTAGGCACATTCTGATAATCCATCATCATTATAAATCTGTCCAAAAGATTATAATTAGGTTCTGGTGATTTTACAGCAAATATTACCATAGCCTGATCTATATTCGCAGAAGCTGGTCTTATAAGCTCATTCTTTCTTGGAAGTATCTGTATGATATTACCTGTCATCTTATCGTTATCTATTATATCTATAATAACATTATCCCCGACAAGCGGCTTTATCTTTTTATTCCTGAATATTCCTTTTGCCTTACATTCATATATACCACAGGATTCTATATGGACATAATAAAATCCTGCAATTCCCTTTATTATCTTTCCCTGCATAAGACTTCCTATACTCTAATTGCTTGTATTGCCCGTTCCTGTATTAGAACTGCCATTGCCACTTGATGTATTGCTTCCACTGCTATTGCCCGATGTGTTAGAACCACTATTATTGCTGTTACTATTGCTATTGCCGTTACTGTTGTTATTGCTGTTACTATTACTGCTGCCTGAACCTGATGCTGTAGTAGAAGTTGTTGAGCTTGTATAGTGGCTTACATATATAGTTATTGTTGTTCCAGACTCTACAGTGTCACCACCAGAGTAAGGTGTCTGTGAAGTAACAGTACCATATGCTGCCTTAGATGAAGTCTCATATTTTACTGATACCTTAAGCCCGGCTGCCTCGATAGACTGATTGGCAAGGCTTTCTGTCATTCCTATTACATTAGGAACTGTGGCTTTAGTTACCTGCTTTCCACGGCTTACTTCTATTGTAACTGTTGTACCTTCTGTTACTGTTCCAGATGGGCTGTATTTAACAACCTTTCCGGCTTCTACTGTACTGCTGTATACATAATCAACAGAGACGACAAGATTAACATTTTCAATAAGCTCTTTTGCTTCTTCTTCTGTCTTACCCTTTACATTAGGAACTGTGACGTTCTTAGTTTCCCTGCCACTGCTTATTGTAAGAACAATCTGTGAGTTCTTCTCAACCTTAGAACCACCTACATTGCCCTGGTTTATTACACTGTTCTCTGCAACTGTATCTGAACTCTGTGTCACGGCTTTATAGCCAAGACCAACTTTATTAAGTGCACTTATTGCATCGTCCTTAGTCATTCCAACTACATATGGTACTGTAACCATATCTGATGCCTTTGAATTGCCAGATACAGCAGTTGTAACCTGATTAGAAGCCTGACTGTTATTGTTAGATGAACTCTTGCCGCTTCCTATAAGCTTTACAACAACAAATATTGTGATAATAAGAATTATAACTGCAATTCCTATACCGATACATTTCATAATAAGCTCTAACTTATCATTACTCTCATCATCAATATCGTTATCATCTTCTTCCTCATCTATATTATCATCAATATCTGCAAATGTATCCTCACCTAATAAGCCGTCATCTTCTTCCTGCTCATCTATATCCTCATCATCTGAATCAGTCTGTGCATAGTTATCATTAACTGATGTATCATACATAGGAGCAAGCTTTACAAAATCGTCCTCCGGCATAACAAGTGACTTCTTTAAATCTACTATAAGGTCATAGGCAGACTGATAACGCCTGTCTGTCTTCTTCTGTGTACATTTAAGAACTATCTTATCAACACTTACTGGTATTCCCTCAACAAGCTGAGATGGTGCTGGTATTGTATCCTGAATATGCTGTACAGCTACTGATACTGCTGTATCTCCGTCAAATGGAACTGTTCCAGTGAGCATTTCAAATAATGTAATACCAAGTGAATATATATCACTTCTCTCATCCGAATAGCCGCCTCTTGCCTGTTCTGGTGATATATAATGTACAGACCCCATAGAAGCTGATGTATTAATTGTTGCTGTTGAAGCTACCTTGGCAATACCGAAATCAGTAACCTTAACCTTGCCCTCTTTAGATATAATTATATTCTGTGGCTTAATATCCCTATGGACAATATTATGTTTATGAGCTGCATCCATACCATTAGCTACCTGTATAGCAATGCTTACAGCCTCTTTATATGGAAGTTTGCCTCTCTTTTCAATATACTTCTTAAGGGTAACTCCCTCAACAAGTTCCATAACTATGTAATATATGCCATTCTCAACACCGACATCATACACATTTACAACATTAGGATTAGTAAGTCCGGCAGCTGACTGGGCCTCAGCCCAGAATTTGCTTACAAATGTCTTATCCTGGCTAAATTCTGACTTCATAACTTTAATTGCAACATATCTGTTAAGCTTGTGGCATTTGGCTTTGTATACATCTGCCATTCCGCCTGTACCAATCTGTTCAATTATCTCATATCTGTCAGCTAAAAACATTCCTTCTCTTAACATCATTAAATTACCTCTCTGCCTATGGTTCAATTAAAATCACTGATATGTTATCTCTGCCACCATTATCATTGGCCCTGCTTACAAGCCTTTCTGCGGCTTCCCTGATATCGTGGCTGCTCTTTATTATATGAAATATCTCCTGGTCTTCTAACATATTAGTCAATCCATCAGAACACATAAGTATCATATCTTCCTTTTTAAGATCAACTGAAAACATCTCGGCTTCGACAGTGTCATAGCCACCTATTGCCCTTGTGATAACATTCTTTTTCTCATGGGTTCTTGCAGCTTTTCTGTCAATTTCGCCCCGCTGTACCATTTCTTCCACCCACGAATGGTCTCTTGTAATCTGGATTATATCTTCTCCGATTACATACAATCTGCTGTCACCCACATTGGCTACTCTTAAAGTATTGTCAAATATGCTGGCTACCACTAATGTAGTTCCCATTCCATTATATTCTTCCGACTCGCCTGCCTTTCTAAGAAGCAGTGAGTTGACAAGCTTAATGTTATTATCTATTGTTGCTAAAGGATCTTTGCCTTCTGACTCTTTTAATAATTCAACAAGCGTTTCAACTGTATATCTTGACGCTGTGTCACCGGCTTTATGTCCTCCCATACCGTCTGCCACAATAAACAGATTAGGCAGACACCCTATATCATCAAGCTTTGCATAGACATAGTCCTGATTGACATTTCTTTCAATTCCTACATCTGTTGTTGCAAATGCGTTCATTTCATTCTCCATCCATTCTTTAATGTATCAGTTTTACTATTAATGAATAGTATCCCATATCAATATATATTATCATACCAGCTATAAAAATGCGACATATTTCAGCCACTTTTTATGCAGCTGGCTCTATATGGCAGAATTCTCATCTATATGATTCTGCCTCAACTGTCCACAGGCACCGTCTATATCGCGCCCCATCTCACGTCTGACAGTCGCATTAATTCCTTTTCTTTCAAGCATATCCTTAAAATTCTTTATAGAATTCTTCTCTGACTGCTCATAATCTCTTTCCTTAATCGGATTAACCGGTATCAGATTAATATGACAGTTAAGCCCTTTTACAAGCTCTATAAGCTCATTGGCACATTCTTTAGTATCATTAACGCCCTTAACCAGACTATATTCAAATGATATTCTTCGTCCTGTCTTATCAAGATAATACCTGCACGCATCCATAATCTCTGCTATGCTGTATTTATTAGCAATAGGCATCATAGTCTTTCTTAACTCATCATTAGGTGCGTGAAGCGATATTGCAAGTGTTATCTGTAACTTAAGATCTGCCAGTTCTTTTATCTTAGGCACAATTCCACATGTTGATACTGTTATATTTCTCTGGCTTATATTAAGTCCTCTTTCACTGTTAAGCAGTTCTATGAATTTAATAACATTATCGTAATTATCCATAGGCTCACCAGAACCCATTATAACAACATTGCTTACTCTCTCATTAGTATCCCTGCTTATTCTGTATATCTGGTCAAGCATTTCTGATGGTAAAAGATTTCTTACACATCCATTAAGAGTTGATGCACAGAAACGACAGCCCATTTTACAGCCCACCTGTGATGAAATACATACCGAATTGCCGTGATGATACTTCATAAATACACTTTCTATAAGATTGCCGTCATAAAGCTCAAAAAGGTACTTTCTAGTGCCGTCTATCCTTGACTCCTGCATTTTTACAATCTTAAGACTTGTATACAAGGTATCTTCCTTTAAAGTATTCTTAAGCTTATCGGAAATATTGGTCATCTCATCATAACTTTCTGCCAGTTTCTCGTGCATCCACGAATATAACTGGGCAGCTCTGAATTTCTTTTCATTAATACTCTCAACATATTGTACAAGTTCATTGTAATTCAATGATTTTATATCAGTCTTATGCGGCATAACCATACTCCATTCCATTTATCTGTTATTTCTTAAATATATTTACATTCCCCCGTTTAACTCTTAATAAGACGAGCGACAAAGAATCCGTCCATTCCTGAATTATTGGCAGGAAGCAGCTGATGATACTCTCCGTCTTTCGTAAAGCCTGATTCTTTACATATCCAGTCGGCATTATCCTCATTTTCTGCCCTGTTAATTGTACAAGTACTATACATTAACACTCCACCACTCTTAACATAGCGTGATACGACCTTTAAAATATCTCTTTGAAGATCTACAAGTGACTGCAATTTTTCAGGCGAAGCATTATATTTTATATCCGGCTTTCTTCCTATTATCCCAAGACCTGAACAAGGAAGGTCAGCTATAACAATATCAGCTTTATTAATCAGACTTTCATCACAATCAAGTGCATCATATACCTGTGTCTGTATATTAGTGATATTAAGCCTCTTAATATTCTCATCAATAAGTGCAACCTTGTAATCTGACAAATCTCTGGCGATTACCCTGCCGCAATCTCCCTGTTCTAACATCTTAAGTGCGGCATTAATTGACTTTCCGCCCGGTGCACCGCATACGTCAACTATTGTATCTCCCGCTTTTGGTGCTGTGTATTCACCTGCAAGCATTGAGCTGATATCCTGAATCTGATACATACCATCCTGAAAGCTTTTAAGCCCTGCGATATAATCATAATCGGATATCTCATACGCATATGGTATATTCTCTACTTCTTTTACTGTCACATTCTCACGCTGAAGAAGTTCTTTAATCTGTTCCCTGGAAGCCTTTGATGTATTACATCTTATATATGTCTTCTTCTCACACTTCATACCCTCAAGCACGGATTTAACAGTATCTATTGACATCTGCCCTGACCACAGCTCAATTATCCACATTGGCATAGAATACTTAACAGACAGATATTCATATGGACTTTTATTATAATCTGGATATTCAATATTGTCTTTATTGCGTGATATATTTCTTAACACACCATTAACAAAACCCTTAAGCCCCGCAAATCCCCTCTTTACAGCAAGCTTGACAGCCTCATTACAAGCTGCACTATCAGGCACATTATCCATATATATTATCTGATATACACCCATTCTTACAATTCTTCTTATAACAGGCTTCATCTTCTTAACTGGTGTCTTTGAATACTTGTTAATAATATAATCTAATTCTATCTGGCTCTCTATAATGCCTAAAGACAGCTTATTGATAAATGATCTTTTACTCTTATCAAGATACTGGTACTTTAAAAGTGCATTGTTGATTATTATATGTGAAAATTCATTGTTACTCTCTATTTCTTCCAAAATATCGAGTACAACCGCTCTTAAATTAACTTCCATACAGATTATTCTCCATTATAATATAACTAATTACCCTAATGCAGTCCCTTCTTCAACGTGGCTTCCAAGAAGAAAGGCATCTGTTGACATTCTCTTCTTACCCTCAAGCTGAAGTTCATTAACCTTAAGATAATCTTTTCCGCATTTTATAATAAATGTCTTCTTATCTACATAACATACTGTTCCAGCTTCACATTCCTTTGAAACATTATTGTTATTTATAATATCATCACTGTCATTCACAACATCTGCATCCCATATTTTTAACATTTTGCCATTAAGATGTGTAAATGCACTTGGCCAGGGATTAAGTCCTCTTATAAGGCACTCAATCTGTCTGGCACTCTTAGTAAAATCAAGCTCTCCCATTGACTTTTTAAGCATTTTGACATATGAGCTTTCAGCTTCGTTCTGCTTTTCTGGTATAATGCTTCCAGTCTCAAGTCCTTCAAGTGTCTTAATAAGAAGCTTAGCACCAACTATGCTTAATCTGTCAAAAAGGCTTCCGCCTGTCTCTTTCTTATCAAGTTTAACCTTATCTACCAAAAGAATATCTCCTGTATCAAGCCCCTCATCCATCTTCATAGTCGTAACACCGGAATACTCACATCCATCTATTACTGCCCACTGGATTGGAGAGGCACCCCTGTACTTAGGAAGCAGTGAAGCGTGTACATTAATACATCCAAGACGTGGCATATCAATAATACTCTTAGGCAATAGCTGTCCAAATGCAACAACAACAAACACATCTGCATTATATTTTCTTAATTCTTCAACAAATGCTTCATCTCTTGCTCTTTCTGGCTGAAGAACCTGTATATTATTCTTAACAGCTTCTTCCTTAACAGGTGAAAATACAAGCTCCTTGCTTCTTCCCTTTGGCTTGTCCGGCTGTGTCACAACAGCCACTACATCATACTGGTTATCAATAAGTTCCTTTAATGTCCCAACTGCAAAGTCAGGAGTTCCCATAAATACAACCTTCAATATTAATCTTCCTCCGTTTCAGTTTCCATAAGTGGACCTTCTGCCTTATCAACATACATTACTCCGTCAAGATGATCAATCTCGTGTAAAAGACATCTTGCAAGAAGTTCTTCACCCTCAACGATAATCTCTTCCATATCTTCATTAAGTGCCTTAACCTTGGCATAAGATGGTCTTGTCACGATACCAACCTTACCCGGAACACTAAGACAACCCTCCTGTCCTGTCTGTGAACCACTTGTCTCAAGAACTACAGGGTTAATAAGCACTATTGGATCATCACCACAGTCAATTACTACTAATCTCTTTCTTATTCCTACCTGTGGAGCTGCAAGTCCAACTCCATTAGCCTCATACATTGTTTCAAACATGTCATCAATAAGTTCCTGTATTCTAGGTGTCATCTCAGTTATTTCTTTTGCTTCTTTTCTTAATATCTCATCACCTAATGTTCTTATATTTCTGATTGCCATAACTTCCTCCATAATCAAATAACATATGCGTATGTTTAATTTACATCATATGCAATGTTAATATTCTTGTAATCTGAACTGCCATTAATATTATTATCCAGCATATCCATAATTAGTTCAAGTGCTTTAAAGCTTGAACTTCTTAAATATATCTGCTTCGTGTATATATCTTTAATCTTGTATATAGAAGCATTTGATGGACCAAGTACTATAATCTTGTCATCTTTAACAGTATTGTTATCCTGAATATACTGCTGTATCAAAGCTTTAATATTTCCTGCACGCTCTGATAACAGCTTCTCATTAATACTGCTTATGTTAATCTTTACCATATTATTAACAGGTGGATATGAAAGCAGCTTCCTGTAAGACATTTCCTGCTCATAAAAACTCTTATAATTCTGCTCCGCCGCACATAACAAGCCATAATTATCAGGTGAATATGTCTGTATTACAACTTCACCCTTTCTTTCGCCTCGTCCAGCTCTTCCTGCCGCCTGTGTTATAAGCTGGAATGTACGCTCAACAGCCTTATAATCACTTGCATACAAGGATATATCTGCCGCTACGACTCCGACAAGAGTAACCTTTGGGAAATCGTGTCCCTTTACTATCATCTGCGTGCCTATAAGTATATCTGCCTGTTCTGTCGCAAATGCACTTAATATATTCTCGTGTCCGCCTTTGCCTTTGGTTGTATCCATATCCATTCTTAATACCCTTGCCGCAGGAAACATCTTCTTAACTGCATCCTCTACAGCCTCTGTTCCTGCCTTAAAGCCAAGAATATACTTAGAACCACATTCAGGGCATAACGATACATTAGTAGTCTCGTATCCACAATAATGACATACAAGCTTTCCATTCCTGTGAAGTGTCATAGATACATCACAATGCGGACATTTCATAACATAGCCGCACGATCTGCACGAAACAAATCCGGCAGTTCCCCTTTTATTAAGAAACAGCATTATCTGTTCGTGTTTATTAAGCCTGTCACTGATAAGCTCATACAGCTTTCTTGAAAATATTGTCCTGTTACCTGTCTTTAACTCCTGTCTCATATCAGCTATATATACCTGTGGCAGGCTTGCCTCTCCTGCCCTGTTATTAAGCTCTATAAGCTTATACTCGCCTGCCTCTGCCCTGTAATAGCTGTCAATTGACGGTGTTGCAGAGCCTAGTATAACAGAAGCTCCCGCCTCCTTTGCAATATGTATTGCAAGGTCTTTGGCGTGATATCTTGGGACTTGCTCTGATATATACGCACCCTCGTGTTCCTCATCTATAACAATAAGTCCAAGATTAGGAAACTGTGTAAACAATGCCGATCTTGGACCTATCATAATACTTATTTCACCTTTAAGTGCTCTTACGAACTGGTCATATCTCTCACCTTTTGACATTCTTGAATTAATAATAGACACTTTATCCCCAAATCTGTGATAAAATCTCTGAACAGTCTGAAATGTAAGTGCTATCTCAGGTATAAGCATTATAACCTGCCGTCCGGAATTAATAGTATGTTCAATAACATCAAGATACACTTCTGTCTTTCCGCTTCCGGTTACTCCTCGTATAAGATATGTATTGAACGCTCTATTATCATAATCCTCCACTATTGTATCAACGGCTCTTTGCTGTTCCTCGTTAAGCACAACCTTTTTATTAAAAATGTGCTTATCAGACACAGGATTTCTATAGTAACTTTCAACCTTGACATTTATAATTCCGTCTGCTTCAAGTGCCTTTACTGTTGCTGGCGAAATATTAAGCTTGTCTTTTACTATCTCCATATCAATAACAGGTTCATCAATAAGTGCACACATAAGCCTGTACTTGGCTTTCGCTTTTTTCTCATATATGCTTATAAGTTCTTGTGCCTTTTTAGTATCAACCAAAAGGCAGACAGACTTTTTCTGCTTATGTCCAACCTCGTCCTTAACCGGAATAACCGTCTTTAATGCCTGATTCATAGTACAGCCATAATGCCGTTTCAGCCACGCTGCAAGCTTTATCATACTTTTAGCGACATTTACTTTTCCTGTAACAACACTGTCAATGCTCTTTATCTTATCAACAGGATATGATGGCTTATCAGTTAAACCAATTACATATCCTGTTATAATTCTGTTACCTTTTCCAAAAGGCACTCTTACAGATGTTCCGATATCAACACTACCATCCATATCATCAGGCACAGCATATTGGAATGTCTTATCAAGCTGTTCGTGTGAAATATCTATTATTATATCAGCGTACATTTTTCTCCTTTAATTCTTCAAGAACTTCTGATATAAGAACACGTTCGTCCATAGGATATTTAACGCCTTTTATCTCCTGATAATCTTCGTGTCCCTTACCTGCAAGCACGATAATATCTCCAGGTTCACCATTCTCAATAGCATATTTAATAGCTTCTTTTCTGTCTGCAATATCAATATGCTTACCTGTAGTCCTGTTAATTCCAGTCTTAATATCTTCCATAATAGCAAGAGGCTCTTCAAATCTTGGATTATCAGATGTTATAATCGTAAGGTCTGCTAATCTTCCAGACACTTCACCCATCTCAAATCTTCTCTCTTTAGAGCGGTTGCCACCACAGCCAAACAGGCATACAAGTCTATGTGGATTGTACTCTTTAAGTGTCTTTAAAATACTCTCTAAGGACATCGCATTATGAGCATAATCAATCATAAGAGTAAACTTATCAGATACTGGAACAAGCTCTATTCTTCCTTTAACCTTTACATCTTTCAATACATTTTCAACAATAGCATTATCCACATTAAAATGTCTTGTAACAGCTATTGCACACAATGAATTATATACTGAGAACATTCCCGGAAGTGAAAGTTCCACATCCATATTGACAAGACCACTACACTTATAAGTAAGACCTATCTTTCCTCTCTCATGGAACAACTTGATATCACTTGCCTTTATGTCTGCATCTTCTGATATGCCATACTTCTCAACACTGCATACAGAGTCTCTTAATATATCAGCTGTATGCTTATCATCTGCATTGACTATTCCTGTCTTGCACTGCTTAAAAAGCTTAGCCTTACATTCAAGGTACTCCTCAAATGAAGCGTGCTCATTAGGACCGATATGATCAGGCTCAAGATTAGTAAATACTCCGATGTCAAATACAATACCTGCAGTTCTGTCAAGCTTTAAGCCCTGTGAGGATACCTCCATAACTACTGCCTTACATCCCTCATCAACCATTTTCCTGAAGGTTTTATGAATCTGTATTGACTCAGGTGTTGTATTGCAGGACGGAACAGCCTCATCTCCTATAACTGTCTCGATAGTTCCGATAAGACCTGTCTTTATTCCACACGCACAAAGAACATTCTTTATCATATAAGTTGTAGTTGTCTTACCCTTAGTTCCTGTAATTCCAATTGTAAACAACTTCTTATCAGGATTGCCGTAAAATGCTGCTGACATAAGTGCAAGGGCAAGTCTTGTATTATCACATTCTATAACTGCTGCCGGTATCTTCTCTGTATTATACTGTGATCCCTTCTGTACAACTATTACAGCCGCCTTATCCTTAACCTGCTCTATATATTTATGTCCATCGCTTACCGAACCAACTATGCAGACAAAGATACCTCCGTCTGTTACTTTTCTTGAGTCAGAAGCAATACCTGTAACAGTTGTATTAATATCACCATTAACAACTGTATATTCAAAATGTTCTACTTCATTAGCTCTGCATATATCCAAAATATCTTTTAACTGCATAACTGCTCCTTTCTTTTCAAGACACCTAGAATAATCCTGTTATCTTCTCATTCTCTTCATCATAATCAATGCCTTCTGCCGCTGGCACTTTAGGAAGTCCTGGCATAGTAAGAACTTTTCCTGTAAGTGCTACAACAAAGCCTGCACCAGCATCAACATACACTTCTCTAATATTAATTGTAAAACCTTCTGGTCTTCCTAACTTAGATGCATCATCAGACAAAGAATACTGTGTCTTAGCCATACATACAGGAAGATTTCCAAAGCCCATCTGTGTAATATGGTCAAGTTCCTTCTTAGCCTTAGAATCATATGTAACACCATCTGCTCCATATATTTCTTTAGCTATTGTCATAATCTTATCCTCTAATGGAAATTCATCTTCATATAAAGGCTTAAAATCGCTCTTCTTATCAAATGAAGCAAGCACCTTATCTGCAAGTTCTATTCCGCCTGCTCCGCCGTCTGCCCATACATTAGATAATGCAAATTCACAGCCTAATTCTTCACAGTGCTTCTTTATGAATTCATATTCTTCCTCTGTATCTGTCACAAATGAGTTGAGTGTAACAACTACAGGTACACCATACTTGTGAATATTCTCAATATGTTTATCAAGGTTTACTATACCATTCTTTAAAGCTTCCATATCTGGCTTTGATAATTCCTGCTTAGGAACTCCACCATTGTATTTTAATGCCTTAACAGTAGCTACAATAACAACTGCATCAGGCTTAAGTCCAGCCTTTCTGCACTTAATATCAAAGAACTTCTCAGCTCCAAGATCTGCACCGAAACCAGCCTCAGTAACAGCAATATCTGCCAGCTTTAAAGCAAGCTTTGTTGCTCTTACAGAATTACATCCGTGTGCAATATTGGCAAATGGTCCACCGTGTACAAGCACAGGTGTATTCTCTAGTGTCTGAATCATATTAGGCTTTATTGCATCTTTTAATAAAGCTGCCATAGCTCCTGTTGCCTTTAAATCCTTGGCTGTAACAGGATCTCCTGCATAATTATATGCAACAATTATCTTGTCAATTCTTTCCTTTAAATCTTTCATATCCTCAGCAAGACAGAGTATAGCCATAATCTCTGAGGCTACTGTAATTATAAAATGATCTTCTCTTGTAACACCATTAGGCTTGTCACCAAGTCCGATTACGATATTCCTAAGAGTTCTATCATTCATATCCATACATCTCTTCCATACAATTCTCTTAGTATCTATTCCAAGAGCATTACCCTGATGTATATGATTATCAAGCATTGCTGCAAGAAGGTTGTTAGCTGATGTTATCGCGTGGAAATCACCAGTAAAATGTAAATTAAGATCTTCCATAGGAACAGCCTGTGCGTATCCGCCGCCGGCAGCTCCTCCCTTTATACCAAAGCAAGGTCCTAATGATGGTTCTCTTAATGCAGCAATTGCACTTATTCCTTTCTGGTTAAGTGCTTCTGTAAGTCCAAGACTTATTGTAGTCTTTCCCTCACCTGCCGGAGTTGGATTGATAGCTGTAATAAGAACAAGCTTTCCATCTTCGTTATTCTCTACTCTGTGGATAAGCTCATCTGATAACTTAGCCTTATACTTTCCATACATTTCAAGTTCGTCTTCTGTTACTCCAACCTTTGCCGCAACATCTTTAATATTCTCTAAATGTGCTTCCTGTGCTATCTGAATATCGCTCTTAATTTCCATAATTTCATCCTTTCCCGCAGCGTAATTATAATGACAGGACTAATGCCCTGACTATGATACTTATGCTACTACATATATCATATATAATCTATTTTGTACATATATTCATTATATATTTTTAATAAATTCTTCAAATTCCTCTGCTGTCATAAGCACCTTCCTTGGCTTAGTGCCAATCTCTGGTCCTACAACACCGGCATCTGCTAACTGGTCCATTATTCGTCCTGCCCTGTTGAAGCCAATCTTAAACTGTCTTTGTAACATTCCAATTGAACCTCTCTCTTTCTCAATAACAAAACGTCCTGCATCTGCAAATAATGAATCTCTGTCATCCTGCTGTTCTGCTGCCTGTCCACCGGCTTTTGAAGCTATGGCAGTCTCCGTTATGCTCTCATCGTAATTAACCTCGCCTGACATATTATCTTTAAGGAACTGAACAACCTTTGACACTTCTTCATCTGACACAAATGCTCCCTGAACTCTGATTGGCTTAGGTATATTAGATGGGAAGTATAACATATCGCCTTTACCTAACAGCTTTTCTGCACCATTCATATCAAGTATAGTTCTTGAATCAACACCCGATGACACGGAAAATGCTATTCTTGACGGTACATTTGCCTTAATAAGTCCAGTTATTACATTAACCGATGGACGCTGTGTTGCTATAACCATATGGATACCTGCCGCTCTTGCAAGCTGTGCAAGCCTGCATATTGCATCTTCGACCTCTCCTGGTGCTACCATCATAAGATCTGCAAGCTCATCAATAATTATAACTATCTCTGGCAGCTTTTCAACAGGAATTTCTCCTTCTTTGAATTCCATCTTTGCAGCTATGTCATTATAGCCCTTAAGATTACGTGCACCAACACCTGCAAACTTCTTATATCTTGTATTCATCTCATTGACTGCCCAATTAAGAGCACCTGCCGCCTTCTTAGGCTCTGTCACAACCGGAAGCAGCAAATGTGGTATTCCATTATATATGCTTAACTCAACAACCTTAGGGTCAACCATAATAAGCTTTACTTCATCAGGGCGTGCCTTATATAAAATACTCATTATAATTGTGTTAATACATACTGATTTACCTGAACCAGTAGCTCCTGCAATAAGAAGGTGAGGCATTCTTGCTATATCTGCAACAATGGTCTTTCCTGCTATATCCTTACCTGCTGCAAATGCAATCTTTGACGAAGTATTCTTAAATGTATCAGTTTCTATTAGCTCTCTTAAGAATACACTGCCTGCCTCTTTATTAGGAACTTCTATTCCTATGGCTGATTTGCCTGGAATAGGTGCTTCTATTCTTATATCTGCTGCCGCAAGGCTTAACTTAATATCATCTGCTAAAGATACTATCCTGCTTACCTTAACACCAAGCTCAGGCTTTAATTCGTATCTTGTTACTGATGGTCCACAGCTTATATCTGTAATATCGACCTTAACACCAAAGTTCTGCAATGTCTGCTTTAATGTGATTGCTGTATCCCTGTTCTCACGCTCAAGATTAGAAGCTTTCGAATTAGTATTGCGGTTAAGCAGGCTGACTGGCGGGAACTTATACTGCTTAGAACTTTCAGCCGCAGGATTCGCTGTATTTTCTTTAATCTGCATATCCTCTGTCTCAGATGGATTAGACACATCTGACGTATTATCCGTATCTGATGTATTAGTCATATCTGATACGTTAGCCATACCTGATATATTAGCCACACCTGATACATTAGCCATACCTGATACATTAGTCATATCTGATACATTAGCCATACCTGATACATTAGACATACCTGATATATCAGTCATATCTGATACATCTTCTGACATATTATCATCTTTATCAGGTATGTCATATGACTCGTCCAAATCAACCATCTCGTCCCGATGTTCGCTTTCATTTTCTTCTGACGCACTATCTGTATGCAGCTCCCATACTGGCTCTCTGCTTATACGAGGCATAGGTGTAATCAACGGATCATATATATCATCACTATACATATCATCTTCATTATCCACGGCCTCTATCTCTGTTATATCTATATCTGAACCTTCATTCCTGTTATCATCATATATTGTAAGGTCATTAGTAACACCCCTAACAACATTATTCATACGTGCATTAGCAGAGGCTTCTTCTCTTGCTTCTTTCTGTGCCATTCTTACACGATTGGAATGTTCCTTATATTCTGAATAATCTTTTCTTGCCTCACTTACTATCCTCTCTCCGCTATTACGGATACCTTTGATAAATGATTTCTCTGTAATAACGATTATACAGATAATAGCAAGAATTATAAGTATAACTAAAGAACCTGCCATACCCAGTGGATTTAACATCTTACATAATATCCCTCCAAACAGGCCGCCTCCAGTCTTATACTCTGAACAATATGTAAAATATGTACCAACCGACTCTTTTATATCCGGCACATTAGTAACTCTCTGCCACAAAGCTGCCGCAATAACCGACAATACATATGCCATAGCTGCTTTAATCTTCATAACTCCGATAATATCTTTATTGGCAAGCATAAACATAATACTTACAGCTATAATTACCGGAACTATATAAGCAGCAATTCCAAATAGTCCAAACATAAACCATTTAATTGAACGCCCAACAATTCCTGCCATATTAAAATTACTGAGCAGGAGGATAATTGTACACGCTAAAGCTATTAAAAGAACTATCTCATCCCTTAGCTGGTTATTCACCTGCGATGAATTGCTTCCTGTATTTCTTGAAGATGAACTTCTCGAACCAGAACCTCTTGTATTAGAGCTTTTCGTGCCATTTCCTTTGGAATTAGAGCTTTTCTTAGTTGTATTGCTATTTCCTGAATATGAAGTTTTACCTGATTTGCTGTTAGACGTCGTCTTTCTTTTGGTACTGCTGGTCTTCTTGCCTGTACTTTTACTTCTGCCTGAAGCCATATATCTAACTCCTCCATATACTACTATTAAAATTAGGTAATAACAGCTTGTGTATACACACTTATATTGCATACATAAGCTATCAACACCTGACTAATACTAATATATGGGGATGCCACATTCGTGACAACCCCATCCTAAGCATTAATAATTAATCTTCATCATCACTTGCAGCTTCTGCAAATCCCTGACGTTTTCTTGCCATCTCATCGCTCTCAAGATACTCATCGTAAGTTGTAATCTTATCAATAAGCTGCCCTGATGGAACGATTTCCATAATTCTGTTAGCTGTAGTCTGAATGAACTGATGATCGTGTGATGTGAAAAGTGCCACACCTGGGAACTTAATCAGTCCATTATTAAGTGCTGTAATAGACTCCATATCAAGGTGGTTAGTAGGGTCATCAAATATAAGTACATTAGAACCCATAATCATCATCTTGGATATAAGACATCTAACCTTCTCTCCACCGGAAAGTACCTTAACCTTCTTAACACCATCATCTCCAGCAAATAACATACGTCCAAGGAAACCTCTTACATATGTAGGATCTGGATCTGGTGAATACTGTGTAAGCCATTCAACAATTGTATCCTCTCTGTTGAACTCTGCCGCACTATCCTTAGGGAAATATGCCTGTGAAGTTGTTACACCCCATTTGTATGAACCCTCATCTGGCTCCATATTACCTGTAAGAATATTAAATAAAGTTGTAGTTGCTAATTCATTAGAACCAACAAATGCAATCTTGTCATCTTTATTAACAATAAATGATATATTATCAAGCACCTTAACACCATCAATTGTCTTAGAAATACCTTCAACCTGAAGTACTTCATTACCAATCTCTCTTGCTGGTCTGAAATCTATATAAGGATACTTTCTGCTTGATGGTCTGATTTCATCAAGTTCAATCTTCTCTAATGCTCTCTTTCTTGAAGTAGCCTGCTTAGACTTAGACGCATTAGCTGAGAATCTCTGAATAAAATCCTGAAGTTCCTTAATCTTTTCTTCCTTCTTCTTATTAGCTTCCTTCATCTGCTTAATAATAAGCTGGCTTGATTCATACCAGAAATCATAGTTACCAGCATAAAGCTGAATTTTGGCATAATCAATATCTGCAATCTGTGTACATACCTTATTAAGGAAATATCTGTCGTGTGATACAACGATAACAGTATTATCAAAATTAATAAGGAATTCTTCAAGCCACGCAATAGCATCAAGATCAAGGTGGTTAGTAGGCTCATCTAATAAAAGAATATCAGGATTACCAAATAAAGCCTTAGCAAGAAGAACCTTAACCTTCTCACTACCATTAAGTTCTGACATAAGCTTATAATGAAGATCTGTAGTAATTCCAAGCCCGTTAAGAAGCTGTGCAGCATCTGATTCTGCTTCCCAGCCATTCATATCAGCGAACTCTGCTTCAAGCTCACTTGCCTTATTACCATCTTCCTCTGTGAAATCTTCTTTAGCATATATTGCTTCTTTTTCTTTCATTATTTCATAAAGGCGTGTGTTACCCATAATAACAGTATCTAATACAGTGTACTCATCATACTTGAAGTGGTCCTGTTCAAGGAATGATAATCTCTGACCTGGTGTAATAGATACATCTCCCTTACTTGGTTCAATCTGACCAGTAAGTATTTTTAAAAATGTTGACTTACCTGCACCATTAGCACCGATAAGACCATAGCAGTTACCTTCTGTAAACTTAATATTTACATCTTCAAAAAGGGCCTTTTTACCTATACGAAGTGTTACATTGTTTGCACTAATCATTAATCATAACCTCCAGTAATGTTAAACATTACAATTATAGATGGAATTGGGATTAATTGCAAGTATTCTGATTGAATATATCATTGACAACATTACACACAATATCATCAGCAAGCTGATACATCTTACAATTCATCTCATAATTGTCCTCGCACTCCTCACAATCACATATAACACTTTCAAGCCAGCCACCTCTTTTGGGCAAATTCTTAATCTTAATATGGTTGTTGACTACATATAATTTAATCTTCCCCTGTTCTGATAATTTCTTAACAAGCTCCAGATAATATACTCCTTTAATGTCATTAAGCATTTCATATGATATAAATAACACAACATACCTGTGCTTAATAAACAGTTCATTATTCTTTCTTGTATTCATCTGCCACAGCAGATTATTAACCCTCCCTTCCTCAAATACATTCAATACATTAATACCCTTAAATTCTAAATGTTCCATCAGACTATCCATATCTGAATTCTTCTTTTGCATCCCCATTAAAAGCAAAACAACACCTCCTGATAATTATTATAACCATATTCTACCACATAATTATATATATTATCGAGAGATGTTGTAATTCATCAAATATATGTTGTAATTGAACCACTTATTGTTGTGCAGGTTCCATTATATGTCACCCAGTTAAGCTGTTATTGTAGTTCCTGCCTTTCCGTCTAAGCCTTCTTTAGCCTGCTCAAGATTAGCAATAACTGCCTTTCTGTCTGAATCAGCTGCAACAAATCTAATTGATGCATCTACCTTAGGGAATGTTGTCTTAGCTGGGAAATGTCCAGCTTTAATATACTGGTGAAGATCTGCTGCTGATACATTGTCAAATACCTTCTCGTCAGCTGTTCCCTTGCCAATTGTTAGCTTATCATAAGCTGTAAGGAATAATAATGTATCTGCTCCGACAAGTTCTGCAAGCTTAGCTGCTGTGTAATCCTTCTCTATAATAGCTGATGCACCCTTAAGGTGTGAACCTTGCTGTAATACTGGAATTCCACCACCACCGGCAGCAATAACAATCTGATCTGCCGAAAGAAGTGCCTTAACAGCATCAATCTCATATATATCAATAGGCATTGGAGCTGCAATTATTCTTCTGAACCTGCCTGGTTCTTCTTCAACTACATAGTTACCCTTTTCTTCCTCTGCTTCAGCTTCTTCCTTAGTCATATATCTTCCGATTATCTTAGAAGGCTCAGAAAATGCTATATCAAAAGGATCAACTCTTACCTGAGTTATAATTGTTGAAACTGTCTTATAGATACCTCTGTTAAGAAGCTCCTCCCTGATTGCATTCTGTAAATCATAACCTATATAGCCTTCACTCATAGCACCACATACTGACATAGGAGCAACAGTCCTGTCTTCTGGCTCAAGTCTTGCAAATTCTGTCATAGCTGTCTGAATCATACCAACCTGAGGACCATTGCTGTGTGTAATTACTATCTGATACTTAGCTTCTACTAAATCTGCAATAGCCTTAGCTGCTTTCTTAACATTTGCCTGCTGTTCTGGGAATGTTTCTCCGAAAGCATTTCTTCCTAATGCAACAACAATTCTTTTCTTGTCCATAACGCAACCTCTCACTTTTCACGAATATTATACATATTATCAATGCCTTTAATCTTACATAAAAACTTTCTACTCGAAAATCTCAGATAAAAGCAATTCCAATTACTTAAATGTATTATGTATTTGAATATTATATAAGATTTTAATACAAAAAGCAAATATAAGACATCAATAATCAACGCACCAATCACAATTATTATGAATAAAATATTTATATAGAGCATAACTGAGGATAGATATGAATAATAATATAGGTGTTGCTGTACTTGATACAGGCATATATAAGCATATAGATTTTGGAAACCGGATAATCGCATTTAAAGATTTTATTAATAATAGAGTATTTCCATATGATGACAGCGGTCACGGCACGCACGTTTCAGGCATAATCGCAGGCGATGGCTATGCAAGTCACGGCCGATTCAAAGGAATAGCCCCTATGAGCCAGATTATATCTGTTAAGGTGCTTGACTCCAACGGCAATGGCAATATAGAAAATGTTATTAAAGGCACTAAATGGATAATCAATAATAAAGATATTTACAATATAAAAATAGTAAATATTTCCTTTGGCACTACCCACAACCCCTCCAATACTTCTGAACTAATAAAAAATGTGGAAAATATGTGGAATGAAGGCATTATTGTTGTTGCCGCTGCCGGTAATAGCGGTCCAAAGTCCCACAGCATAACCGCACCCGGCACAAGCCGCCTTGTCATTACCGTTGGCTCTATTGATGATAAGACATTTAATTCCGGCCGCGGTCCTACTCTTGATGGCATTCTTAAGCCCGAACTTGTTGTCACTGGCTCTAATATCACAGCGTGCAGTAATAAAAAAAATGGATATTCCACCAAAAGCGGAACATCCATGTCTGCACCAATTGTAAGCGGTGCAATCGCCCGTGTTCTTAATAATCACGATTATACTCCTGACGAAATCCGCCAACGGCTTAAAAAATGCTGTCACAAAGTCAATCTTGCCACCAATCAGCAGGGCTGGGGACATCTTGATATAATACAATTTATTAAAGGCCCTTGACCTTATAAAGCCAGAATGAATAAGCAACACTTCCTATGCCTGTCACAAGAAATACAACCATAAATATAATAATTGTCACTTCATCACTTAATACATTATTAAGCAATGCAATTATTATTGAAATAACACCTGCTACAACATATAGCTTACCTGCCATTCTATGTGTCATATTCCAATTCTCTTCGCTATTTAATGTCCACGGAACTTTAATTCCTATTGTATAATTCTGTTTCAACTTTGGCATATAATTACCAAGCCCTATAAACATAACACCAATGATAAAAAATACTGCCATTGTCATACTTACTTTACCACCAAGTGCTATTATATATATAAGTACATTAATTAAAATGGTAATCAATGGAACAATCCATATTGATACAAGTACAGGTTTATGATGAATCTGCTCTTTTCTTGGGTCAATATATAATTTAATAAGTACACCAATCTGGATAATTGCACACAGACAAGGCATTATAAATATTCCCTCAGCCTTAGTCGCCAATCTGTCTACATTGCCTTTAATTCCCCAATGAACAGGCAATTCATCGGGAAGCTTATTCCATAACGCCAATCCTATAATAATTGGTAGCAATGTAGCGATAACCGATATTACTGCCATTGAAAGGCTTATATTAGAATTATTACAGCTATTATCATTTTGATAATCAGTATTATTATCTTTCATAGATACTTTTCCTCCTAATTTTCTTTATTCTTTAAATCAGATAACCACATCATCAGTTCCTCTAGTACTGTGAGATTTAATTCATAGTAAATAAAATTCTTTTTTCTATTTTCTCTTATTAAATCTGCCTTTTTTAATACTTTCAAATGATATGATACTGTGGCTTGTGTCATATCGAACTGTTTAGCAATCTCTCCCGCCGAAAGAGGCTTATTCTTTAACATCTCTAAAATATCCCTCCTTGCCGGGTCAGATAATGCCTTAAAAGTATCTGCAAATGCCAAACATATCACTTCCTAACTTTGCCTAATTATTGTTCCATTCAGCGCTGTATTATAATTTCATTCTATTTAGAAAATTATCTAATTAGAAACCTATCTAAATAGTAAAGCATATTATTTATAAAGTCAATATGTATTATCTATTTTCTTACATTTGTTAATTATCTCCTTTATCTGAAATTGAATATAAGTTTTTATCAATATATTTTAACCACCATCAAAGTTATTTCAAAAAAGATTAAACCGCCCTCAGCCATTGAAATTAAAGGTCTGAGGACGGTTTCTATCAACACATTTTGTCCTATAAGTCACATTGTCCTATAAATCTATCTTATCTTATAAATCTATCTTGTCTTATAAGTCTTAATTTCTATTTCTAATAACACGTAAACTTAAACACATACAATTTAATATTGGGGAACAATTAAAATCAAATAAATAAGGTCTTAAAAATCAAAAACTGCATAATTCTCCTCCATTCTAGGTGGGAATTTGCGTATTTTGACTTTTAAGACCTTCTTTATTATGACATTCTAAGCTTTGAATATTTTAAAACTTTAGCATTTTAAATTTTTCTATTTTAAAATTCTAAATGTTCTTTAAAGCAAATTATTGATTATAGGATATATATTAATAAATCCCTCTTTCTGCTGTTCTGCCATCTGTCTTGTATATTGAAGTACATCTAACATAAAATACTGAATTGCAATCATTGCAAGTGCTAATACTATAATTACAACAAGTGGTATCCACTTATGCTGCTTTAACCTGTCCATTAATTTGCCGTTATTCTTACCGCCCGCTCTATTACCATTGTTCTTATTATTCTTAAAATAGCTGCTGTCTACCATATACGCTCCTGAATATATTATTAATTATGCTATAATAATTGATTATATACATATCTTCTTAATGATAACATTATATTATTTCTGACGCAATATTTATAATTATGATTTACATAAGTTTAATAAATAGCTTTATCTTTTAGTCATATCGCATAAGTTGCTTTGACAATAAGCTGATAAACTTTATTTCATAAGATACTTAATTAAAATAAAAAAAAGCTTTTACATTATCTCCTAATGCAAAAACTATCTTCTAACTTATATAAAATTATAACAGGGGTGGAGAGAATCGAACTCCCACCAAAGGTTTTGGAGACCCCTATGATACCACTTCACCACACCCCTATCTAAAGGAATTGATTGCTCCTTCAAAACTGCACATTAAATATATCT